>ENA-OPUE01000406-OPUE01000406.1-human-gut-metagenome-genome-assembly--contig:-NODE-406-length-36366-cov-3.498940_pt1 | contig 36366 bp, 25 predicted proteins | sample MGYA00241466_ERZ501924 | MGnify/ENA primary metagenome ERZ501924 (study PRJEB25962, sample SAMEA2042223) | human gut metagenome | biome: human gut; feature: human-associated habitat; material: faeces...
ATCATAGACATCAATGGACAGCAACATATTCGCACTTTTTGCTATTTTTTTGATTGCTTTTATCATGCAGAACAGAGGAAAAACCATATAAAACAAAGAGAAGAAGGGAAAATGCAGAAGAAATAATTGAATATGAACTACAAACGATCGATTCTGATAACCGGTGGGGCCGGTTTCATAGGCAGTCACGTGGTGAGGCTGTTTGTCAACAAGTATCCGGACTACCGGATCATCAATCTTGACAAGCTTACCTATGCCGGCAATCTCGCCAATCTCAAGGACATAGAGGATCGCCAGAACTATACTTTCGTCAAGGCCGACATCTGCGACCTTGAGGCCGTCCGCAAAGTGATCTCTGAATATTCTGTTGATGGCATCATACACCTTGCCGCCGAGAGCCATGTTGACCGCTCGATCAAGGATCCGTTCATATTCGCTAAGACAAATGTCCTGGGCACCTTGACTCTGCTTCAGGCCGCCCGTGAGTTTTGGGAGCCGAAAGGTTGGGAAGGAAAGCGGTTCTATCATATTTCCACCGATGAGGTTTATGGCGCTCTTGAGTTGACAAGGCCGGAGGGAGATCCTGCCGGCAATGAGTGTGGCGGGGGGCCGTTCGGTGACACTTTCTTCACCGAGGACTGCAAGTACCAGCCTCACAGTCCGTACTCGGCGTCGAAAGCCTCAAGCGATCATTTTGTCAGGGCCTATCATGACACCTACGGGATGCCGACGATCGTGACGAACTGCTCGAACAATTACGGTCCGTACCAGTTCCCTGAAAAACTGATTCCTCTGTTCATCAACAACATCCGGCAGCGTCGTCCGCTTCCTGTCTATGGAAAAGGGGAGAATGTCCGTGACTGGCTCTATGTCGAGGATCACGCCCGGGCGATCGATTTGATTTTCCATAAGGGAAAGATTGCCGAGACGTATAACATAGGTGGTTTCAACGAGTGGAAGAACATTGACCTGATCAAGGTTCTTATCAAGACTGTGGACAGGTTGCTTGGCCGCCCGGAGGGAGCGGATGATGATCTCATCACGTTCGTGACCGACAGGAAAGGACATGACATGCGTTATGCCATCGATTCGTCCAAGCTGAAAAATGAACTGGGTTGGGAGCCGACCCTTCAGTTCGCGGAAGGTATCGAGAAGACCGTCCGCTGGTACCTTGAGAATGGTCCATGGCTTGACGACGTGACCAGCGGGGAGTACCTCCGCTACTATGATGACATGTACAAAAACCGATAAGGTGATCGTTCGGTTGCTTTGACATGTTCCGCGACAATATAAGTTGTCTATGAAATTTGCCAAAGTCGGTCGCTGAGCTTGCCGAAGTTTGCAATATAAGTTGCTGTGGATCACAGTGGCAGAAAAAAGGAAAATCAGGAATTTTGCACGTTGCCAAAATTCCTGATTTTATTTTTCTGCCACAGTGCCCGTGCGATTGCTGCGCGTGCGATTGCATAAAAAAATAACTTTCCGCTTGCGGTAAGGTTTTCTGATGGAGATGCGTTCGCACCTGGCATTTCTGCTGCCTCACGGCCTTGAATCCAAGGAGTTCCGCTTTGGCGTCCAATCAGCCTTTGCCTGCTAGACAGAAAGTGTACGCAAAGGTACACATTATTTTGTTATATCCAAATATTTTTCTGCAATTTATTGAAAAAATAATTCATTTGACATGAAATAAGTATTTATGGTATAATATAATCATACGCTCTTTGTTTACTTAAAGCACTATTTCAAGTAAATCAAAAATCCCGATGGCCGCCCATCCCAACGTCTCATCCCCACTGTGACCACCGGGAAAAAAGTCGTGCGGCCTACTTCATGTATTGAGCGGAGATGTTTTCATCAATGGCTTCAACCGAGTTGGCGATCACTTCCATGCTTGTTCTTTCTATTCCGTCGCTGGAAGTATATTTCTGAGACCGGAGCCTGCCTGTCACATAGACGGGAAAACCTTTCTGGATGACATCCAATGACGAGATGCCCTTGACTCCTTCCCATGCGGTCACATTGTGCCATGTGGTCTCGATTACCGGCTCACCGTTCCTTCCCTTGTAGGCGAAGTTGGTCGCGACGGAGAAATGCGCCACCCGCGTCTCCCCGACCTTGAGAATGTTGACATTGCCGACATTCCCTCGGATTTCAAGTCTGTTCAATTGTTCCATAATTCAAGTTGTTTTGAAGTTTTGTCTGACGCAAAGTTATAATGGTATTTCAGGCGGGGGACGGATGAAAAAGAAATACACGTGAGATTTTTCTGAATATTATCAAATCGCTGATTTGTCCGCCTCCGGATTAGCGGCAAATGATTTTTTTTAGTGGGGAAACGATATCTGTCTTATGGGAATAAAATTTTATCAGGCATAACAAAGAATTATTTTATGGCCACAAAATTTTTCTATGCGTTTACCTTGGTGATAAGAAACAGAAAAATATTCATGAAATTTCTTTTCACCTCTTTCAAAACTCGTTTAAGAAAGACATATTTGCCGAAATCATAGGTTGGTGGCAGTGAAGTTCACTCGCTCAAGCCTCTGAACATATTTAACATGGCAGGCAGGCCTGCCGATAAAAGATAAGCGATGAAGAACTTGGAAGACGAATCGAGGGGGAGATGTCTGGAGTGTGGGGATGTTCTTCCTTACGGGCGCAGCGATATGAAGTTTTGCTGCGTCACTTGCAAAAGCAGGTACCACTATGTCAACAGCGGCCATCTGAAGGGGCTGCGGCTGAGAACCATCGGGGCGCTGGACCGCAACCACGGGATTCTGATGTCCCTGTTGGAGAAGGGTGTCACATCAATGAATATTCCTGACCTTGCTCAGATGGGCTACAGGTTTGACTGTGTCACATCGTACCACAAGGTCAGGAATCACAATGAATATCGTTGCTACGATATCAAATATTATTTGTCGGAAAGCCGCTTGTTCGGGCTCTCAAAGGTCGAGACAGGCCCGCCGGTGAAGAAACCTTAGGCCTCTTCGGCGCACTCCTCGTCCTTGCCGGGATCCTTGAACAGGAATATGAACAGGATGCCTACAAGAAGAGCGTAACCGGCGAACACGTACCAGGCTGTGGCCCAGTCAGGCTGGGCGGCGTTGTAAACGAAATGGTTCACGACCTTGCCGGCGGCCCAGGTTCCGATTGAGGCTCCGAGACCGTTCGTCATCAACATAAACAGTCCTTGGGCGCTGGAGCGGATGTCCTTGGTGGTCTTACGGTTCACGTAGAGGGATCCGGAGATGTTGAAGAAGTCGAACGCCACACCGTACACAAGGCAGGAGAGGATGAACAGCCATACTCCCGAGCCAGGGTTGCCGATTCCGAAGAATCCGAATCTGAGAACCCAGGCGAACATCGCGATGAGCATCACCTTTTTGATTCCGAACCTCTTCATGAAGAACGGGATGAGGAGGATGCATAGGGTCTCGGACATCTGGCTGAGCGAGATCAGGGCGTTGGCGTTGCGCGCGCCCCAGGCGTCGGCATATTCAGGACTTCCCGCAAAGGAGGAGATGAACGAGTTGGCGTAGCCGTTGGTGATCTGGAGAGACGCGCCGAGGAGCATCGAGAAAATGAAGAACACGGCCATCTGCCTGTCCTTGAACAAGGAGAACGCCTTGAGACCGGTGGCTTCCATAAAGCTGCTGCCGCTGACCTTCTTGACAGGCACGTTCGGGAGACTCAGCGCATAGAACGCGAGAATCAGGCTGAGAACTCCGGAGGTGAAGAACTGGAAGTAGCTGTGCTGGTACTGGATTCCGGAAGGATCCTTCATAAAGTTCACGAACAGCATCGTGCAGATGAATCCGACCGTTCCGAACACACGGATCGGCGGGAACGCCTTGACAGTGTCCTTGCCGGCTCCTTCAAGACCTGCGTAGGCCACGGAGTTGGTAAGGGCGATTGTCGGCATGTAGAACGCCACGCTGATCGTGTAGAGGATGTAGAAAATGCTGAAATTGAAGTCCGGACCGACCAGATACGCTCCTTCGGTCAGGTTGACGTTGCCCATCGCGTACAGTCCGGTGCCGAGCATCGAGACACCTGCGATGAGTTGGCAGAGAGACAGTGTCTTCTGTGCGGGGATCCATCTGTCGGCCACGATGCCGACGAGGGCTGGCATAAATATGGAGACGAATCCCTGTGTGGCGAAGAAAAGCCAGATCTGGGGACCAAGCCCGGCCTTGCCGAGAAAACTTCCCATAGATGTCAGGTACGCTCCCCAGATGGCGTACTGGAGGAAGTTCATAATGATCAGCCTGAGGCTGATGTGCTTGTTGCTCATAACGTTATTGTGTTTTTTGTTATTATGCGTATGGTCAAAACAAACAAATGTACGAGTTTTCGGCTAAAAATCACTATCTTTGAGGGTTAAATTTTGGAAGAATGGTTTTCAGAGAGATAGCGAAGGATCCCGGCTCAAGGGCAAGGACAGGCGTTTTCACCACCGATCATGGTGAGGTGAGGACTCCGATATTCATGCCTGTCGGGACGGTAGGCTCCGTCAAGGGGGTCTATCACAGGGACTTGAAGGAGGATGTGAAGGCCGAGATCATCCTTGGCAACACCTATCATCTCTATCTGAGGCCGGGTCTCGACACCTTGAAAAAGGTCGGCGGACTTCACAAGTTTGAGAACTGGGACAGACCGATCCTGACGGACAGCGGCGGATTCCAGGTGTTCTCTTTGACCAAAATCAGAAAAATCACCGAGGAGGGTTGCCGTTTCCAGTCTCACATTGATGGTTCGAGGCACACTTTTACACCAGAGAATAACGTTGACACCCAGAGAGTTATCGGCGCTGACATAATGATGGCGCTTGACGAGTGCTGTCCAGGTGACGCTGACGAAAAGTACGCTGCCAAGTCTCTTAAACTGACTCAGGGATGGCTTGAGCGTTATTTCAAGCATTTCTGTGAGACCGAGCCTCTGTACGGGTACAATCAGGTTATGTTCCCGATCATCCAGGGTTGTGTCTATCCGGAACTCCGCAAACGGGCGGTTGACCACGCTGTCAGCCTCGTCGGAGACAGTGAGGCTGTCGGCGGTTTCGCGATCGGCGGACTTGCGGTAGGGGAGCCTACCGAGAAGATGTACGAGATGCTGGAACTCGTCTGTCCGCTCCTGCCGGACAACAGGCCACGCTACCTGATGGGAGTCGGCACGCCTGCCAACATCCTTGAGGGAATCGCGAGGGGAGTGGATATGTTCGACTGCGTGATGCCTACCCGCAACGGCCGCAACGGAATGCTCTTCACGTGGAACGGCATAATGAATATGCGTAATTCCAAGTGGGCGGAGGATTTCTCGCCGATCGACCCGGACGGAGCGTCGTTCGTCGACCGGACATATTCAAGAGCATACCTGCATCATCTTTTCATCGCGAAGGAGATGTTCGCCGCGATGATAGCGAGCGAGCACAATCTTGCCTTCTACCTCGACCTTGTCAGAGAGGCGCGTCTGCACATCGAGGCGGGGGATTTCGCCTCTTGGAAGGAAACGACCGTAAAAAAAATAAGCTCAAGACTTTAGGAATATGAACGCGGGACTGAAGAAGATAGACTGGTACATCATAAAGAAGTTCATAATGACCTTCTTTATAGCCCTTCTTCTCATCATCGGAATCGTCATAATCTTCGACATCAGCGAGAAGATCAACCATTTCGTCGAGAATAAGGCTCCTCTTCACGCCATCGTCTTCGACTATTATGTGAACTTCGTCCCGTATTTTGTGAATATGTTCAGCCCGCTGTTCGTGTTCATCACGGTCATATTCTTCACCTCCAGAATGGCGGCCAACAGCGAGATCATCGCCATTCTGTCCTGCGGCGTAAGCTACAAGAGGATGATGGTGCCGTATATGGTCTCCGCTTTGCTGATCGCCACGCTTTCCCTTTCTCTCAACCTCTGGGTGATTCCGAGGGCGAACGTCAAGCGAATAAATTTCGAACTAAAATATATAAAACACAGGAACTCATTGTCCTCCAGTAATGTACATTATCAGATTAATCCAGGGAAGTTCGTCTCGGTCGAATCTTTCAGTTCATGGAACAACACCGCCTACGAATTCAGTCTGGAAGACATAGAGGACAACAAGCTCGTCAAGAAGATTTCCGCCGAGAAGGCGGTATGGGACAGCACTTTCAATGGCTGGAAACTGAAGAATTACTTCATAAGGGAATATACGGAAGGTCTTCAGGACCGTGTGACCACCGGTGCGGAGCTGGACACCGTGCTGAACCTGACAGTCAGTGATTTTTATCGCAACAAGAAGACAGTCGAGACCTTGCCCGCGGAACAGCTTGATGAGTTGATCGCCACCCAGAAGATGAGGGGAGACGCCAACGTGATGTACGCGCTCATCGAGAAACACAACCGTCTAGCTTTACCATTCTCGGCTTTCATCCTGACCCTTATGGGTGTGAGCCTTTCCTCCAGAAAACGAAGGGGAGGCATCGGCCTGAACATAGGAATAGGTATCGGTCTCAGTTTCACCTACATCCTCTTCATGCGGTTCAGCCAGATGTTCGTCTATTCGGGAGCGTTGCCTCCGGTGGTCGCACTTTGGCTTCCTAACGTGATATTCGGTATTATCGCCGCCGTTTTGTATATTCGAGCTTCTAAATAACTTAATATTTATGTCACAACAAACCTTATCCCCACTGAAACGATCCATTGTCGGAGTTCAGTTCATGTTTGTAGCTTTCGGTTCCACAGTACTGGTTCCACTTCTGGTAGGATTCGATCCAGCTATCGCTCTCCTCGCGGCCGGTCTCGGCACTCTTCTTTTCCATGCCGTCACCGGAGGCAAGGTTCCGATCTATCTCGGCAGCAGCTTCGCGTTCATAGCCCCGATCATCAAGGCTACCGAACTCTACGGACTGTCGGGAATGTTCTGCGGGCTCGTCGCTGTGGGACTTGTGTACATTCTGATGAGTTTTCTGGTCAAGTTGTTCGGTGTCAAGTTCATCAAGAAACTATTCCCGCCGATTGTGATCGGACCGGTCATCATCCTCATCGGTCTTTCCTTGGCCGGAACGGGAGTCGATATGGCCAGCAAGAACTGGATCCTGGCTCTCGTGTCGCTCTTTGTGGCGATCATCTGCTCGTGCTGGGGTAAAGGTATGATAAAGCTCATCCCGGTTGTGTTCGGCGCACTCGCCGGCTACATCGTGGCCGTGATATTCTACAGAAGCTCAATGGATTTCTCGGGAGTCGCGAACGCTCCTTGGTTCCAGCTTCCGCATTTCTCGAAGATGAGCCTCTCCTGGCAGGCGATCGTGTTTATGGCTCCTGTGGCCATCGCTCCGATCATCGAGCACGTTGGTGATGTCTATGCCATCAGCGAGATCGCCGGTAAGGATTTCGTCAAGGATCCTGGCCTTCACCGTACGATGCTGGGCGACGGTCTTGCCTGCACCCTCGCGGCATTCCTCGGCGGCGCTCCTGTGACGACATATTCAGAAGTGACCGGCGCCGTGTCGCTCACCAAGGTGACAGACCCGGCTTGTATGAGAATCGCCGCTCTTTCCGCTATTCTGATTTCCCTTGTCGGAAAGGTCGGCGCGGCGATCCAGACCATCCCGACTGCCGTTCTCGGTGGCATTATGCTCCTTCTTTTCGGTAGCATCGCATCCGTCGGAATCAGCAACCTTGTGAAGGCTCAGATTGACATGAACAAGACCCGCAACCTGATCATCGCCTCCCTCATCCTGACCATCGGAATCGGCGGCGCTGTCATCAGCTTCGGCAAGTTCTCACTCGCCGGCATCGGCCTCGCGTCAGTCGTCGGAGTTATCCTGAACCTCATCATCCCGGACAAGAAAGAGTCTGAAGAAGCTAACGCTTAATGAATATAAAGGTGTGCCCTATGAATATGACAGGGTGCACTTTTTTTTAATGAATATTCTGACATGAGAATATGAATGCATTGAAAGTCAAGATAGTAAACAAAAGCCAATGGCCCGACCCGGCTTACGCCACTGAGGCGTCGGCCGGGATGGACCTTCGGGCGAACATCACCGAGCCGATTGTGCTGAAGCCATTGGAAAGGGTTCTGGTGCCCACGGGCATATTCATTGAGCTTCCTGTTGGCTATGAGGCGCAGGTCCGCCCTCGCAGCGGCCTTGCCACGAAGCACGGCATCACCGTGATCAACAGCCCCGGGACCGTGGATGCGGATTACCGTGGGGAACTGAAGACTTCGCTGGTCAACCTATCCAACGAGCCGTTCGAGATTGTTCCCGGCGAACGCATCGCCCAGATGGTTGTCGCCCGCCACGAGCGGGTTGTGTGGGAGGATGTTGAAGTTCTCTCTGAAACCGAGCGTGGTGCAGGTGGATGGGGCAGCACAGGAAAGCGCTAGCACTTTCCTGTGCTGGTTCACCCCCAGTCCCTTACGGGACAGCCCCGGTGGGGCATTGGGGACCGTATTCCCCAAACCCCTTGCGTCGCTTCGCTCCGAGTTTGTTGTTTTGCATTATTACTATTATATTTAAGAAATATTTTTGGATTTGTTTTCTAATATGGATGTGCAGAGATTATATTCGGCATTTTTGGAATGCGGGCGTGTGACGACGGACAGCCGTGCCATCAGCGGCGGCGAGATGTTCTTCGGACTGAAAGGCGAAAATTTCGATGGTAATGAATATGCTCTCAAAGCTCTTGAGGCAGGGGCACGTTATGCCGTGGTGGATGAAGGTTCGACAGCGGCTGCTTCGGGAGATGCCCGTCTGATTGTCGTGCCGGACACGCTGGAGGCCTTGCAGGCTCTCGCACGTCACCATCGTGAGAACACTTTTGTGGATGGCAAACGTCTGACTGTCATAGGATTGACCGGAACCAACGGCAAGACCACCACCAAGGAACTGATCACGAGAGTGTTGTCCGTGAAGTACAACGTCACGTCCACGCAAGGCAATCTGAACAATGACATCGGAGTGCCTCTGTCTGTCCTGAACATCAATTCCGAGACGCAGCTTGCAGTCATTGAGATGGGGGCGAATCATCCGGATGACATCGAGAAACTGGTGAAGGTCTGCGAGCCTGACTATGGTCTTATCACGAATGTCGGCAAGGCGCACCTGCTTGGGTTCGGCAGCTTTGAGGGCGTGAAGAAGGCCAAGGGAAAATTGTACGACTATATTTCCGAGCACGGAGGAAGCATATTCCTGAATGCTGATGATGAGAATCTGGCCGCTATGGCCGCCGAGCGTAAAGGCTTGAAGGTCATTGAATATGGCATCGGTTATTGGAACGCTATGGTTCTGCCGTCCGATGCGGACCATCCTTTTGTCCGGATGGCCATTCCTGACTCAGTCGCTGAGCCTGTCGAAACGAAAGAAGGCACCGAAAACCTGCTGTGCCTCGAAACTCACCTGGCCGGTTCGTACAATGCCAACAACATAGCCGCCGCCATCGCTGTAGGCCTCCATTTCGGAGTGTCTCTCGAAGACGCAATCCAGGCCGTGAGTGAATATATTCCTAAAAACAACCGCTCGCAGTTGGAAAAGACAGATCGCAACATTTTGATAGAGGATGCCTACAACGCCAATCCGACGAGTATGGCGGCCGCTCTTGACAACCTTGACACTGTGCAGGCTGCACATAAAGCCGTAATGATAGGGGATATGCGTGAACTTGGCACGGAGTCTGTCGCCGAGCATATTGCCATATTAAAGAAATTGGCATTGATGGATTTGGATCTTGTCTGCCTCGTAGGGGAAGAATTCCGTAAAGCTCTTGACTCGGAACAGATGGTTCGACAGGTTCGCCATCCGTTCGCTTTGGGCGCTGAGCCTGTGGTTCGACAATGTTCGCCAACCAGCGAAGTGTCCCCCTCAAATACGAAATGGTTCCCGACCTCGGATGATCTGGTTACTTGGCTGAAGTCAAACCCAATCTCCAACCACACAATCCTCATCAAAGGTTCCCGCGGGATCCGGATGGAGAAGATTTTGTCAGAGTTATAGGAAACTTCCTCTCGTCAAAAATCATAGTGAGCCCAGTGACAGGTACTTTGTCGATGCGAGTCTGGATGACATATCTGGCAAGCATTCCGACAAAGTAACCTATTGTCAGTCCGACAATTGTCCCGACAATCACATCACCGAGATAATGCTTCCCGACGAATATCCTGCTGACAGCCACCAGTGCCGCCCACGTCAACGCGAACTTGTAGAAGCCGTTGTAGGTGTGTGTGCGGTCGTTTCTGAATCCGATGATCAGGCACATGGCAAGAGCGAAAGCGTTCGCCGCGTGTGCCGAGAAGAACCCGTAGAACCCTCCGCGGCCTTCCAGCACGTTCAGCCCTCCGAGGAGCATCCTCGCGCTGTAGCTTGGCCTGAGTCTATCGACTGAATGTTTTACGATCGTGGAGAACTGGTCGCACAGCCCGAACGCGATTCCGACAGAAACCAGCACAACCAGAGCCTTTTTCCATCCAAGCCTTCTGAACAGGAAATATGCGCAGATCGCATACGCCGGGATCCACACCGTCTTGTCCGACATCAGCATCCAGAGCTGGTCCGTTGCCGGCGTGCTGAAACTGTTCAGGAACAGGGTGGCGTTCTGATCAATCCTGTGCAGGAATCCTATGAGTGAAGCGCTGACCATAGCATATCCTTTAAGTCCTTGATCCCCTCACCGCTGACCGATGAGATGAACACGTGAGGAATTCCCTTAGGCAGCGACGGCTCGATTTCTTTCTCGATGTCCTTGTCGATCAGGTCGCATTTGGTGATGGCCAGAACCCGATCCTTGTCCAGAAGTTCGGGGTTATATTCCTTAAGCTCGTTGAGCAGGGTCTCGTAGCTTGCCTTGATGTCGTCCTCTTCCGCGGAGACCATAAAGAGCAGCACCGAGTTCCTTTCGATGTGGCGGAGGAAGCGTATTCCTATGCCTCTTCCTTCGTGCGCCCCTTCTATGATTCCAGGGATATCCGCCATTACAAATGACTGATCGTCATAATATTGTACGATTCCAAGATTCGGCTCCAACGTCGTGAAAGCGTAGTTGGCGATTTTAGGTTTCGCCGCCGTGATCGCCGCCAGCAAGGTTGATTTTCCGGCGTTAGGGAAGCCTACAAGCCCCACATCAGCCAGCACCTTGAGCTCCAGGATGAACCATCCTTCCTGCCCATCCTCTCCCGGCTGCGCATACCTTGGAGTCTGGTTGGTGGCTGTCTTGAAGTTGTTGTTGCCCAGACCGCCACGTCCTCCCTTGCAGAGAATCCGCGTCTCTCCCGGCTCCATCATCTCGAACAGCACCTCTCCGGTCTCCGCGTCCTTCGCCACGGTACCCACCGGCACGTCCAGAATGATGTCCTCTCCGTTCTTGCCGGTGCGAAGTCCGCCCTCTCCGTGTCCTCCTTCCTCTGCCTTGATGTGCTTGCGGTACTTGAGGTGGATAAGCGTCCAGAACTGCGGATTGGCCCGAAGGATGATATGTCCCCCACGGCCTCCGTCTCCGCCGTCCGGTCCCCCCTTAGGCACATACTTCGCCCTGTAGAGATGCATCGATCCCGCACCCCCGTGCCCCGAAGCGCACCAGATCTTCACGTAGTCTATGAAATTGCTGTCCGGCATAGTACTCTATAAATCAATTTGTCAAATGATTGCGCAGACTCCCGTGCGGGTTTTGTGCGGCACCATTGCGCGCTGTAAAACACCTTTTTCTAATCGTGTTCTTCACGCTGTTCCTCCCCGAAGCCTTCAATCATACAAAGATAGTAAAAGTTTGGGAAAGAAAGGTTATTCTGAAATAATGAGCGAAAATGAGTCAAAAAGCAAGTGCGACATTACAAAGGCAGAGTTTTGTCCGGCAGAAGTCCTCTTTCCCGGACAAACCGATGATATTACAAAGTTTCTCCGGTATTATGCCGTTTCGGTGGACATTTATTATTATTCAGCTGTCGTGCTCCGCCTGAAATCTATTTTCACCCATCGAAAAGTATTTCCCGATTTTTTTTGTCGCATCTTTGTCAATGTAACCCATTGATCCATAGGTATCTGACTGAGTGATGATTCAGGTAGCATCCTGATCAAAAGCCATATAAAATGACATATAAATTCATGTCCACGAAGAACTACCGTACTCTAAGAGCGGAATTTCGGCCTAAAGTCGCTCGTGAGGGAACAATCATCCTTATAGAAGCGTGAGCTAGGCTAAATATCGCTTGTAGGAGAACATTATAATGCTCCTGTGGTGTGTGCATGACACATTCCCACCATCACGTGGTTTACTGTAACGATTATTGACAGGGGTTTGCAATTACATTGAGATAATGTATTTTACTGCAAGCAGTTTGCTTGCGGAGGTTGAGTTGATGATGTGATAGTCAACAACCTTGGCTTATGCTCGCATATTCTTTTGAACAGGATTTCCGGTTGTAATGATGGATAATTTATGAAAATCGTTAAACAAACACACACAAAGGGGAAGTGTGGAGGTTAATCTTCTTTGAATGAAGGAGTTATCTGCTCGTCCTCCAACTTGTTTCGGGTAGGAGGAACTATTGGTGATTACTTGATTACTACCGTGTTAGCCTCCATGCCAGGAATATCATGTGTCAGAGTTTTTAGTGTAATTATTGCAAATTAATGTTATTTTTGTGCCAATAATCAATGAGTTGAAGCAAGAAAGACAACTTTATGGCAAAAATCGCCTTCATTGACCTTGAAATAGATGGCAAAGGCAGGATTCTGGACATCGGGGGAGTGAAAAACGGACTGAGCTTTCATTCCGCGAGGATTCCGGAGTTTGCGGGCTTTGTCTCTGACTGCGATTGTCTTTGCGGGCATAATATCATCGAGCACGACATCAAGTACCTGAAACCATTCCTTAGAAAGGAATATATCCTCATCGACACCCTTTATCTCTCGCCGCTGCTTTTCCCGCAGAAGCCTTACCACAAACTTCTCAAGGATGACAAGATCCTTACGGAAGAACTGAATAACCCGTTGAATGACAGTTTGAAGGCTCAATCTCTCTATGATGATGAGGTGATGGCGTTCAAGGCCTTGGACAAGGATTTCCAGCAGCTGTACTATGATCTGCTGAACGAGGATATCCACTTCTCAGGATTTTTCAAAAGCATTGAATATGTCCCCTCAAGGAAGCCGTTCTTTTTCCGGAAATCCACTGCGGACATCTTCCGAGAGTTATTTAAAGGCAAGATTTGCGAGCATTCAAATGTCGAGTCTTTTGTTAGGGATCACAAGGTGGAATGCGCCTATGCGGCTGCCTTGATCAGCACTGATGACAGAAATTCCATAACTCCGGCGTGGATTCTTCACAACTATCCGAGTGTCGAGAATGTGATAAGAGGTTTAAGGGCCGTGAACTGTGGCGATGCCCGCTGCGCGTATTGCTCACAAAAACTGAATGCTGAATATTCATTGAAAAAATGGTTCGGCTACGACCGTTTCAGGACTTTCGGAGGGGAGCCGCTGCAGGAGAATGCGGCAAAAGCAGCGATTAAAGGTGAATCGTTGCTTGCCATATTCCCGACCGGCGGAGGGAAGTCGCTGACATTCCAACTGCCGGCATTGATGGCAGGGGAGACCGTCAGAGGGCTGACCGTCGTGATCTCTCCGCTCCAATCCCTGATGAAGGATCAGGTGGAGAATCTGGAAAAGAAAGGAATCTCGGAAGCCGTCTATATCAATGGCTTGCTGTCTCCGATTGAACGCCGCAACGCTTTGGATAGGGTCGAGTCCGGGGAGGCCTCGCTGCTTTACATCGCCCCTGAACAACTCCGCTCCAAGACCATCGAGAAGGTTCTGATGTCCCGAACCTTGGTCCGAATCGTGATTGACGAGGCGCATTGCTTCTCCGCTTGGGGTCAGGACTTCCGGATTGAATACATGTTCATAGGGGAGTTCATCAGGCATCTTCAGGAGTGTAAAGGCCTTGACACTCCGATTCCGGTCTCCTGCTTCACGGCGACCGCTAAACCTAAGGTGATCAGCGACATTTGCGACTATTTCCGGGACCGGCTTGGGATAACCTTGAAGCGTTTCACGACCGATGTCGCCCGCACTAATCTTCGATATACTGTTCTGTTCAGGACTTCTGATGAGGATAAATACCAGACCCTGAGGAATTTGCTTGACGGCACAAAATGTCCGGCCATCGTTTATGTGACCAGAACCAAAGCCGCGGAGAAAATCGCTGAAAGGCTCGGCAAGGACGGGTTTGACGCAGAGGCCTTCCACGGTCAGATGGAGGTCAACACAAAGGTCAAGGCCCAGGATGATTTTATGAGCGGCAAGGTCAGGATAATCGTGGCCACATCAGCGTTCGGGATGGGAGTGGACAAGAGCGATGTCGGTCTGGTTGTCCACTACGAGATTTCGGATTCGCTGGAGAATTATATTCAGGAAGCGGGAAGGGCGGGACGTGATGTCAACTCGCAGGCGGAATGCTACGTCCTTTACAATGACGATGACCTTAACAAACACTTCATACTTCTGAATCAGACGAAGCTCACCCTGAGTGAGATAAACCAAGTCTGGAGCGCTGTCAAGAAACTTACGGCAAAGCACGACTGCATCCACATCTCCGCTTTGGAGATAGCCCGCAAGGCAGGTTGGGAGGAAATCCGGGACGTTGAGACCAAGGTGAAAAGCGCGATTGCCGCCCTGGAGACCGCCGGTTATCTGAGACGCGGGATGAACAGCCCGAGAATATTCGCGACAAGCATTGTCCCGAGGAATATGGACGAGGCTTCGGAGCGGATAGAACGATGCCCGGATTTCACTGAGGATGACAAACTGGACGCCAGAAGAATCATCAAGTCATTGATCTCGGAGCGCAGCCGTTCCCGCGCCGGGACCGCCGAGGCGGAGTCCCGTGTTGACTATCTTTCGGATATGCTCGGCATCGAGACCCGCAAGGTGATCAGTATCGTGGAGAGAATGCGTGTGGCCGGAATCCTCGCCAAGGACGACGATATGACGGCCTACCTCCGGCTTGGCCAGCTCAGGAAATTCAAATATTACATCCAGTTGGAGAAATTCCTCGTCGAGACAGTCATCGGCGAGTGCACGAAATTCAGTCTGAAGGAGATAAACGAGAAAGCGATCGCTTCCGGAATCGCAAGGTCCTCCGTGAAGGACATCCGTACTATCCTGTTTTTCTGGACGATAAGGCACTACATCGAAAAGCGCCCGGTCACGGACGATTATATTCAGATAGCGGCTAAGGTTTCGGCCTCGGATCTGGAAAAGCAGATCGCTGTCAGGAACTCAATCGCTTCGTTCATCGTCTATCGTTTCAAGGATAATAATAAAGAGGAGGACGGCGAGGTCAAGGTCGGGTTCTCGTTGGCCGGACTTGTCGGTGACTACAACGACAGCGCTCTTTTCCCGGAAAAGATTGATGTCGGGATGGCCGAAGAGGCGCTCCTGTTCCTCGCGAAGACCGGAATCCTGAACCTGGAAGGCGGCTTTATGGTCTTGTACAACAAGTTGCAGATCGAACGGCTCAAAGACAGCAAGTGCCGCTACAAAAAGGACGACTACCACAATCTGGACGACTTCTACAAGCAGCGGATCCAGCAGATCCACATCATCGGAAAATATGCGAATATGATGGTGTCCGACAAAAATCGGGCTATGGAATATGTCCACGACTATTTTGTGCTGGATTTCAAGGCTTTCATAAAGAAATATTTCGATTCGAAGGAGGCGAAAAGAATCGACAGGAACATCAGCGAGAAAAAGTACGAAGAGCTGTTCGGAAGTCTGACCGGGACACAGTCAGACATAATCAATGACAGCGAATCAAGGTTCATCGTGGTTCCGGCCGGACCTGGAAGCGGCAAGACCTATGTCCTCGTGCGCAAGCTGGCCTCTTTGATCCTTCTGGAGGATGTCAAGTCCGAGCAGCTTCTGATGCTGACATTCTCAAGGGCCGCGGCTACGGAGTTCAAGAAGCGGCTCAAGGCTCTGATCGGCAACGCCGCCGAATATGTCGAGATCAAGACTTTCCATTCATATTCATTTGACATTCTTGGCAGGAAGGGAACGGTCGAGGGTTCCGAACATATTGTCGCCGACGCTGTCGTGGAGATTCGTTCAGGCAGGGTTGAAAGGAGCCGGATAACCAAGTCAATCCTTGTCATCGACGAGGCACAGGACCTTGGTGAGCAAGAATTCGCTCTGGTCAAGGAACTTATCCGTTGCAATGAGGATATGAGGGTCATAGCGGTCGGTGACGATGACCAGAACATCTACGAATTCCGTGGCTCTGACTCCGGGAATATGAAATCCCTGATCACTGAATATGGAGCGTCTGTCTATAATATGCTGGAGAATTTCAGAAGCTCCCAGACGGTCATCTCTCTGGCGAACTCCTACGTTAAAGGAATATCCGGACGTTTGAAGTCCGATCCGATCGTAGGTAAGAGAATTGATCCAGGGAATATCCGTTTGGTCCGTCATTCCACTCCCGACTATGAACAGGCCATTGTCAATGAGATCGTTTCTGGCAATAATCCCGGTACCATCTGCATTCTTACCGCCACGAATGACGATGCCTTGGTGATATCGGCTTTGCTTAACAAGTCCGGACGGAAAGCCAGGCTGATTCAATCCCGAGAAGGATTCCAGCTTTCAGACCTCGCCGAGTTCAGAAGTTTTCTTGACGCCATCCGGAAATATGACTCCGCCTGCCTCGATGATGTGACGTGGGCTGAAGCGGCGGATGCCGTGCGGCGCCGTTTCAGTGACAGTGGATGCCTTGATCTGCTTGAGAACTGTCTGGCCGCTTTTAATGATGAATATCCAACCCGTAAGTACATCACTGATTTTGAGAACTTTCTGCTGGAGTCTCAACTTGAGGATTTCACGAGGTCCAAGGATTCGGAGGTAGTCGTCTCAACCATACACAAAGCCAAAGGTTGTGAATATGACAACGTGTATATCTCTCTGAAGGGACTACATAATGTGACCGACAAGGAGCGCCGGATGGTCTATGTCGGAATGACCAGGGCTAAGAACAACCTATCGGTGCATTTTGACAATGCGGACATATTCACAGATGAAGTGTCCCGCGCCGTGATGGTTGGAGATGATTCGGTCTATGGCTCACCGGAGGAGGTTCTGATGCAGCTTTCGCATCGGGATGTCGTGCTGGATATGTTCAAAGGCAACCAAAATCTGTTGCAGAGTCTGCATTCCGGAACCAGACTTGAGCTTGATGGTGACTACCTGTCCGCCGAGATCGACGGTTGCCGCAGGACGTTTTTGAAATTCTCGGCCTCGTTCCGTGAAAAACTTGCCAAAATGGCTTCCAAAGGGTATTCACCGGTCGAGGCCAAGGTCAGGTTCCAAGTGTTCTGGCGTTATGATGAGCAGGTCGAAGGTAGTGCGGAGCCTGTTCGCCGTGAGATAATGATAATTCTTCCTGACTTGACTTTTCATAAATCGTGACCGTGGAGGATAAATACTTCACTATGAGTGACATAACAGAGCGTCCTCCAATGGGTGGAAGGACGCTCTGGGATCTCGATGATTTCCAATCGATTAGGCTCCACGGTATGTGGCGTTGTTTTGTTGCCGCTCGGCTGCCTTACCGCTCAATGAAGAGCGGCTCGGCGCGGAGGTAGTTGCCGGTCGGGGTGAAAGAGGCATCCTTTATCCTGATTTTCCTCGCAAGAACCGGTGTCTCGGCGTTTTTGGCCGCGATGAAGGAATATGTTCCTTTCTCGGTAGCCCAGCCGGAGCGTTGCTCATCGTATGAGGCGAGGAGATTCTTCGGGATCCTTATCTCTACTGTCTGTGATTTTCCCGGGGCTATCACATCCGTCTTTGAGAAGCCTTTGAGCTCGCGGGCAGGTTTGTCCATGTCCTTGCCGGGGGCTTTGACGTAGATCTGGACGACCTCCTTTCCGGAATATTTGCCGGTGTTCTCCACGGTCAGGTTGACGACATATTCATCACCGGTGTCCTCCACGGTCATTCCGCTGTACCTGAAGTCCGTGTAACTCAGGCCGAAGCCGAACGGATAGGCGGTGCGGATCTTCTTGGTGGTGTAGTACCTGTAGCCGCAGTAGATGCCTTCACGGTAGTTGACGTAGTCGATGTTCTCGATGTCGTACCGTTTCGTGACTCCGGCTGGAGCCGGACGGTGGAACGAGTAGTTGACCGGTTTGTCGGTGAGGAGCTGAGGCATGGTCTCGGATGTCGGATCATCGTAATAGCTTACAGGAATGCTCATCGGAAGCCTTCCGCTCGGAGTTTCCTTACCGGAAAGCACTGAGGCTATGGCATGTCCGGCCTCGCATCCCGGAAGCCAGCTCATGACGATTGCGTCGGCCATGTCCTGCCATGCGGTCATGTCCACGATTCCGCCGACATCCAGCACGACAATCAGCTTTTTGCCCTCCTTGTGGAACGCTGTCGAGACTCCCTTGATAAGCCGCATCTCGGCGTCGGACAGCAGATAACTGAATTGGTAGAGTCTGTCCTTGCCTTCACCGAATATGCGACCGATGGTTATGACGGCCTTGTCGGCTTCCTTTGCGGCCTGCTCCAGCACGGCTTTGGACGGCATGGCCTCGGCCGGACGTTCGGCATCCACGAACCATTTGTCGAACTTGCTGTTGATCCTGCGGGTATTGAACCTTTCGTATCTAAGGCAGTCTTTGTAGAAGTCGTCTGTCGTTTTGTCCAGTCCGAATCCCGCGTCGGAAAGCCCCTTCTTGAGGTCTATAACGTATGAGCCGTTGACGTTTCCGGCTCCTGTGCCTCCGGTGATGAACTCGTAGGAAGTCACTCCGAACAGCGCGATCTTCGACTCAGGTGCCAAAGGCAGGGAAGCCGCATCGTTCTTCAGCAGCACGATTCCTTCCTCGGCGGCTTTCCGGGCCACAGACGCATTGTGCCGGAGGTTCGGTTTATTGGAATATTCATACCCTTTGAACCGAGGACATTTGACGATAAGCCTCAGGAGTCTCGCCACTGCCGTGTCAACCACCGGCATAGGCAATGAGCCGTCGGTCATGGAGTTGACGAGACGATTGTAGTGCTCGTCGCTGCCCGGCTGGATCATGTCGTTGCCGCTTGCGACCATCTTGTCTGAATATAATCCCGCGGCCCAGTCTGTCATGACCACACCTTTGTAGCCCCAGTCATCACGAAGAACTCCTGTCGCCAGGTCGTGGTTCTCTGCGGCCAATGTCCCGTTGACATAGTTGTACGATGTCATGACGGTCCACGGATCGCTCTCCTTGATGGCGATCTCGAAGTTCCTCAGGTAGATTTCGCGCAGTGCCCGGACGGGAACCCTTGCGTCAAGGTAGAGCCTGTTGAGTTCCTGATTGTTAGCGGCGAAATGCTTGATGGATGTTCCGACTCCTTGGCTCTGGATTCCGCGGATGTAGCCAGCCGCGACCCTGCCGGCCAGAAGAGGATCTTCGGAGTAATATTCGAAGTTTCTGCCGCACAGAGGATTGCGTTGGATGTTGATGCCAGGGGCGAGCAGGACATCGACTCCATATTCGAGAACCTCATTGCCTATGGCTCCGCCGACCTCCTCGACAAGCGATGGATTCCAGGTGGAGGCGAGGGAGGTTCCGATCGGGAACTTGGTGCATGGGCGGTCGTCAATCCTGACTCCCGCAGGGCCGTCCGCCAGCACGATAGCCGGGATGCCCAGCCTTTCTATCGGGTGGGTTGTTCCGGCGGAACCCTTTACGTAGAGAGTCGTGTAGCCGACTCCGTCGAAGGCTTTCGCTCCGCTGCCTACCAGCAGGGCAGCCTTCTCCTCGGTTGTCAATTCATTGACAATCTGTGAAATATTATCACCGTTCAACTTCAACGGAGAACCCGCGAGCAGAACGGTGACCAAAAGTGAACCAATCATCATTGACTATGCCTTGTCCATCATTGTGAATATCCTTCCGCGGACTTCCTCGATGGTTCCGGTGCCGTCGATCTCCTCGTACTTGCCTGCCTTCTTGTAGTACTCCACAAGCGGTTCGGTCTTCTCGTGGTAGGTCTTGATGCGGTTGTTGATTGTCTCGTCCCTGGCATCATCGGCGCGGCCTTCGATCGCGGCCCTGTGCTTGATGCGCTCCATGATCATCGTGTCGGGGATCATGATGGAGACAACGGATGTGACAGCCTCGCCGTTCTTAGCGAGCATCTTGTCAAGAGCCTCGGCCTGGGCGATGGTGCGAGGGAATCCGTCAAGAAGGAAGCCGGAGACTCCGGTCACGGTCTTGAACTTGTTCTCGATCATGCCTTCCACAACCTCGTCAGGGACGAGCTCGCCTGCGTCGATCAGAGCCTTTGCCTTGAGGCCAAGCTCAGTACCCTTGGCGATCTCTCCGCGGAGAAGCTCGCCGGTGGAGATGTGGCAGAGATTGTATTTTTCAACCATTGCTGAGGCCTGGGTGCCTTTCCCGGCGCCCGGAGGGCCAAAAAGAATAAAGTATTTCATATCTGTGTCCAATACATAAATGTCTTTGAGGTTTCTTCCGATCTCGTTGTAGTCAAGACCGAATCCGACTATGAAATCGTCCGGAATCTCCATGGCGACATAGTCAAGCTTGACATCCTTGGTGTAGGACGCCGGTTTGAGGAGCATCGTGCAGATCCTTGTCTCGGCAGCGCCTTTCTCTTTGAGGAGCTCCTTGAGAGCCACGATGGTGTTGCCGCTGTCCACAATGTCTTCCACGACAATCACCCTCTTGCCTTCGATGCTTCTGGTCAAGCCCATGACCTCGCGCACGTTGCCTGTGGTGTGGGTGCCGTTGTAGGACGAAAGCTTGATGCAGACCAGCTCGCAGTTGAACGTGAGCCTCTTCATCAGCTCCGACGTGAACATCAGTGATCCGTTAAGTACACAAAGGAGTACCGGGCAATCGGTACATCCATTGAAATCATGGTTGATCTTCTCGGCTACCTTGTCGATGGCTTCCTCAAGCCTCTCGTTCGGAATGAACGGCTTGAATGACTTGTCAAATAGTCTGACGTTGCTCATTGTGGTTCGTTGTTTATAGTAAAAAACAAAATTAGGCAATATTCCTTAAAAAAACAGAAAAAACATACCTATGTTTTATGTTTCTTTTCGTTTTTTACGTTTACTTGCCTTACCTTGCCGGCCTGAACTTAAAGGGATGTGAATCTCTTGGCATAAACATCACGAATCATGAATATCCTGAAAAACTTCACTGCCGCGCTGCTGCTCGCGGTGCCTTTGTTTCAGGCTGATCTGACAGCTCAGTCTGACAACCTCATGAAGGCGATATTATATCTGTCCGGCGCGGATTCCGAGGAGGAACTGGACGAGCAGGAGATGGAAAGATTCTCCGTATTGGCATCCAGTCCGTTGGAAATCAATCTTGTGTCAAGAAGCCGTATGGCCACATGCGGACTTATGAGTCAGTACCAGGTGGCGAGCCTGATGGACTATCGCTTGCGGAATGGTGATGTGCTTTCCGTCTCGGAACTCGCTGCTGTTGACGGTTTCGGAGAGGATTACGCCAATGCTCTCAGACCGTTCATTTCGTTCGCCTCCAACGCTTTGCCTGGTCAGACAGAGATCGGATCAAAGCGTCTGACAAATGAGGCCTTGGCCCGTTCCGCGGTCAAAGGGAAGGATTTCAACTACGGAGCCAAGTACAGAATGAACTATGGCGAGTCTTTCGAGTTTTCATCGGCTGCCAGGACTAAATATTCAGACAAAGAGCGGTTTCCTCCATCGGCGTGGGCGATGAATATGACATATTTTGGCAAGAGAAGGATCGGCAAGGTCATCATCGGGGACTTCAACGCCCGTTTCGGCCAGGGGCTTACGCTATGGAGCGGAATGTCCATGTCTGGACTGTCATCTTCATCATCATTCAGTAAACGGCCATCCGGATTGTCTCCGTCATGGTCATGGTCCGGGATAGGAAGCCATAGGGGAGTGGCGGCCGACTTCACGGCCGGGCGCATGGTTCTCTCCGCGTTTGCCTCCTTTCCAGGGCTTCGCTCATGGTGCGAGAGCGGCAAACCCGCCGAAATCTCTCTGATGACAGGAGCGAACATAACCCTCCATTCCCGCAACGGGCAGTTATCCCTCACAGGCTACTGCCAGACAGAGCCAATGAATATGCCGGTTAGGCCTAAGACCGGCAAACTGTCAGGAGACTTCCGCCGTTCATGGCGCGGGGTGGATTACTTCGGGGAGTTTGCATGGGATTTCTCCGGAAAGAGTCCCGGAGCCATTCTTGGAGCCGTGTTTCCTTTGGGAGGCGATTGGAAACTCTCATCGGCTGTCCATAGTTATTCCTCAAGTTTCGGTTCTGATTATACGGGAGGGATACGAGGCTGGACAAAGACTTCCGACGAGCATGGAGCCACCGTCGGGCTTGAGAAGGCGGGAGCTTTCCTTACGGCCGACCTTGCCGTCAAGGATGGAGACCGTAGCAAGAGACAGGTCCGTGTGCTTTTCAGATTGCCGTTGCAGTTGACCAAGGTGATGGTTCTTTCTGTGAGGATTACGGAACGTTTCCGTCCTTACGAGGAGGTTCTTCGATACCGCACCGGGGCTCGTTGTGATCTGGACTGGTCAAGTTCAGGGCTGTCGGCGCGTTACGGCCCGTCAGACAAGCCGGCCTGGAAGATCAGAGGCAGGCTTGAGGGACTGCTGTGCCGTTCGCTGGCCGGTCTCGCCTACCTGGAAGGTGGACGGAAAACAGACTGGTTCAGCGCCTATCTTCGAGGAACCATATTCATTGTCGATAATTGGGATGACCGGATATATTCATACGAGCGGGACGCTCCGGGTAACTTCACTGTCCCGGCCTATTACGGGCGTGGATGGAGTCTGTCAGCTGTTTCCGGATGCAAATTGCGGCTTGGCAGGGGGAGGGCCTTGAAACTGTACTTCAGGGCCTCGACAATGGCATATTCATTCATGAAAGAGCCAAAGCCTTCGGTTTCGGAAGCGAAGGCTCAGGCGGTGGTGATGTTTTGACGGCTACTTTGGAATCCTTATTTTCATCCCAGGCTTGATGTTCTCGCCTATCCCGTTGAACTTCATGATCTTTTCGGCAGTCATGCCCGGGAACTTCTTCGCGATGCTGTAGAGGGAGTCACCAGCCTTCACGGTGTAGTCGGTGTAACTCAACTGGCTGGAGGCTGATTTGACAGCTGATGCGGTCGGCGCCCCGCCTCCCTTATAGATGCGGATCTTCTGCCCGATCCTGAGGTTCGTGCTTCTGAGGTGGTTCCACTTCTTGAGTTGGTTCACGGTGACATGGTACTTGGCCGCGATCTTTCCAAGAGTGTCGCCCTTCTTGACCTTATAAGTGATCGTGCCGCCTGAATATGTCTCACCGGACGAACGCTTCCCGTCATCCACAAGGGTCTGCGGGTTGAGATATTCAGAAGCCTTGTATGTGTAGATCGAGTCCTCGTGGGCTATGAAGTCGCTGGAGTAGTTGTATGGAATCCGGAGGATGTAGGTCTTGCTGTCGCCTGGAATCACATCCTTGATGTACTGCGGGTTAAGGTTTCTGAGCTCATCGACGGAGATTCCGACAAGCTCGCTGATCTGCTTGAAATGCAGGTTCTTGTGAATCTCGAATGTGTCCAGCTGGGCCGGCATCCGCATGTTTGCCGGAGCAAGTCCGTACTCCTTGCTGTAATGGATGGCGTACATCGCCCCGACGAACGCCGGGACATAGCCTCTGGTCTCACGCGGAAGGTAGTCATAGACCGACCAAAAATCCCTTTTGCCCCCGTTCCTGCGAATGGCCTTGTTGATGTTGCCCGATCCGCAGTTGTAGGACGAGATCGCAAGGTTCCAGTCTCCGAATACGTTGTAGGAGTCGGTCAGGTAACGCGCGGCGGCATCGGCTGACTTGAACGGGTCAAGTCTCTCGTCCACGAAGGAGTTGATCTCCAGTCCATAGAGCTGCGCGGTCCTGAACATGAACTGCCACATCCCTTTCGCTCCCGCACTTGAGACCGCAACCGGGTTCAGCGCCGATTCGATGATGGCCATGTACTTGAGCTCGTCCGGGAGGTTGTACTTGTTGAATGTCTCCTCGAAGATCGGCATATAGTACTGGCAAAGCCCCAGAATCGTGCCCATCTTGGTCGGCATCTTCTCTGAATATAGAATCATGTAGTTGCGGACCTTGTCGTTGTATGGGAGGGTGATGAAGGAGTTCATCTTTTCCAGCCTGGCTTTCATCACTTCGTCCGGAACGTTTGACGTGAACCGGATCGAATCCATGTCGTAGCCGTTCCCTTCCTCGTTCTTTCTGGCCTGACGGTGCAGATACCAGATACTCAGAAGGCTGTCCGTAACCTCCTGGGTATAGTCCTCGGGATTCAGTCCGGCCGCCGTCTTGAGTTTGTTCTCCTCATAGACATCGATCATCTCACCCGCGATGCTGTCTTTCAGGATGCTTTCATGCTTCAGTTTGTCCAAGGCTTTCTGAAGGGAATCGACCCGTTGTCTGAGTTCCTGATTCTCTTCCTTGATCTTTTTTCTGAATACCTGCGCTCCGGCGTTCCCTTGGAGCAGGAAGACCATGAGCAGTATGATGGGCAGTGTCGCGTATGTGGTTTTTCTCATCCTTTCGTGCTCTTGTTAAAATCTAAGACCGACTTTGATTCCTATCGCGTTGTCCCCGAACGCTCCCATGCCGAAACTCATAGGTGGAACCGAGCGTGTGGGGGATGCGATGGCATATTCATTATGTGGCGGGATATATTCATTATAAGGAGAGATGACGGTCGGCGTGACATTAAGGGTGAGCTCGTCGTTCATCTCGAAGTCCTGCATGTAGGCGAACACATTGGCATCGATAACTTGAAGCAGGTAGCTGCCTACAATAGCGACAACCGAATAATCCCTGTAGCGCCTGTAAACATTCCTGAAGTACAGCGCCCTTTCCGCCGGAATGGAGCCGGTGTATCCTCCGTCAGGATTTGTCGCCTCGTTGTGGATGCGCTTGAATCTTTTGTAGTTCTTGCTGTTCAAGGCGTAGAAATGGTAGGAACCGATCATCATTCCCCAATATATCGGAATCTTCCAATATTCCCCGTTGTACGCCTGCCCGAGTCCCGGCAGGAGGATTGAATATATCGTCGCCTTCCCAGGTTGGTTCTTCACATCCCTCTTGTAGTTGACAACTCCGTCCATGAGAGTGGCCCAGTAGATGAATCCGGCGCTTGCGAACATATACTTGGCCATGTCCTTCGAGCGAGTGTCCAGCTCGAACTCCATGTTAGGGTCAAGCGCCATGGCGATGTCATAACCCTTCTTGGAGTGCCTGTACTTGCTGTTGTAGTGGATTCCCAGTCCAAGGGTCGTTCCAATGCCGCCGTAGATTATCGGCAGTTTCCAGTACTGCTTGTTGTAGATCTGCTCGGATCCGATGAACACCGTCGATCCGGCGAACATGGTTCCGATCCTCAGTGTCGTGTCCTTGTGGCTGACCCCTCTGAAGAATTCCCGGAAAGACCACATCTTGTCCACGGAATCCCTCGCGGAGGTGGTGTCGCTCGGGTCATTGTAGGTCTGGTTGAACGCCTCTTCCCTGAACTGCGCTTTCGCGCCCGTGGAAAAGGCCGCCAGGCAGACAAGTGCCAGAGATATCCTGAGAATCAGATTCTTCATTGTTCTTCTTAGATGTTCGAGTCCTCAAGGGCCTTGAGGAACCTGCCCACTTCCTCGTCGGAGTTGAACTTGATTGTCATCGTTCCCTTTCCGGAGGCCGAGCGTTTCAGGCTGATGCTGTTATCAAAAAACTTGCCGATGTGCTCCAGAACCTTGTAATATTCATCCGGAAGGTCCTGCTGTTTTGTGGCCGCCTTTGTGTTTTCGTCCTTGCTCAGTTTGTGAACCTTCTCCTCCAGCTGGCGTACCGAAAGGCCGTCCTTGATCACGAGGTCGCAGAGAAGTTCTTGAATATGAGGGTCTTCCACTCCAAGCAGGACTTTCGCGTGTCCGGTGCTGAGAAGCCCGGTCTTGAGGTCGTGCTGGACTTTGGTCGGGAGTTTGAGAAGCCTCAGATAATTGGCCACTGAGGCTCGCTTCTTGCCGACGCGCTGCGCCATCATCTCCTGGGTGAGGTTACACTCGTCCATCAGTCTCTGGTAGCTCATCGCCACCTCAATCGGATCGAGATCCTGCCTCTGGATGTTCTCCACGATGGCCATCTCAAGCATTCCCTGATCGTCCGCGGTGCGGATGTAGGCCGGGATGATGTCCATTCCAGCCCTCTTGCAGGCCTTGAACCTGCGCTCGCCGCTGATGATCTGATAGCGTCCGTTCTTGAGTTTGCGCACCGAGATCGGCTGGATGAGACCGAATGTCCTGATAGAGTCGGCCAGTTCCTCCAACGCCTCGTTGTCGAACGCCATACGAGGCTGGTAAGGGTTCGGCTCAATCAGATCCACAGGGATCCTGAGCACGTCACCGTAGTCCTGCTCGGGTTTTGACCCGGCGATCTCCTTATTGATATAGCCGACCGGCTTTCTTTCCGGCCCGATTGTCTGGATGTCTCCCAAAAGGGCGCTGAGCCCTTTGCCCAGCCTGCTTTCCTGCTTGCTATTGCTGCTCATTGTCTTTATCTCTCGTTCTTTTCCAACACTTCCTTGGCGAGGTTCATATAGTTGGTAGTTCCGTTGCTGACCACATCATAGAGGATTATCGGCTTGCCGTGCGAAGGGGCCTCGCTGAGACGTATGCTCCTCTGGATCACCGTATTGAAAACCATGTCCTGAAAATGTTCCTTCAGTTCGTTCACAACCTGCGCGTGAACCTTTGTCCTGCCGTCGAACATCGTCACGACGAACCCTTCGATGGTGAGCGACGGGTTCACGCCGCTCTGAACCAGTCTGATGGTCTGGAGCAGTTTGCCGAGCCCCTCAAGGGCGAAGAACTCTGGCTGCACAGGAATCATCACGGAGTCGGATGCCGAGAGAGCGTTGATCGTGATGAGTCCCAAGGAAGGGGAACAGTCGATGATGATGTAGTCGTAGTTGTCGCGGATCGGGGCGAGTCTTCTTTTCAGAATCGTCTCCCTGTCCTCCACATCGATCATCTCAATCTCCGCTCCGACAAGGTTGATGTGCGACGGAATCATCTGAAGGTCAGGAATCTCTGTCTGAATCAAGGCATCCTGAATGTCAATCGTGCCGATCATCACCTCGTAGATCGTCCTCTTCTCGTCATTGTCCGGAGAGAAATTCAGTCCGGATGTGGTGTTGGCCTGCGGGTCGGCGTCGATGATGAGTATCTTCTTCTCCAGCACCGCGAGCGACGCAGCGAGGTTGATGGCGGTTGTGGTCTTTCCCACTCCGCCTTTCTGATTGGCTATTGCTATGACTTTTCCCATATCCTGTGTGTATATTCAAATTTCAAAGTTACGGAAAATCTCTTGAAATGAAAAATCATTCGGTCTTGCTCGATTTTCCCGTTCTGAACTCTTGCGGCGACATTCCGGTCTCCCTGCGGAAGAATCAGCACAAATACGACGGATCGAGACCATCAGCGGAATCATCAACCATCGCACAGGCACGGCTTCGGTGCGATGCGTTTTCCCTGATCCAGGATAGCCTTTTTAGAAGCGAAAAAGGGAAATAATGTCGCCCGTATGTGCTCGGCAGCACTCACGGGAGGCGAAAAGTGGGGCAAACGTTTCCCAAGAGTGCGGTATGCACTCTTGAGGATCAAAAGGGGCCGAAAGTGCTGCCGATGGGATCAAGCGTAAAGAGCATAAGTAAAAATCTATTCAGGCCGGATCGACATCAAGCGCGATGTGGCCTGAATATTTTTTCTCCTTCTCGAAGCGTTCCACCGCCGCCGCAAGCGTCTCCTTGTTTCTCGCCAGCGAACGGTCTTTCGGCAGCAATACCCTGATTTGGCGGATGTTCTGGTTCGAGATTTTGTCGATAGCCGGTGAATATGGTCCTATGACATTCGGGCCGTTCTGCACGCCCGGAGCGAGGCTGACCTTGACCGCCAAAGCTCCCCGCAGGTACTCTCCGAGATCCCGGCTCAGCAGGTCCACTCTGGCTTGGTTGTAATCTTTGATGACGACTCCGATGACCCTTGAATATGGCGGATAACCGAACAGCTTCCTTTCCCCGAGGAAACGGGCCATTGTACCGTTCTCGTCCAGTTTCCCGTCTATGCTTTGATAGACAGGGTGTTCCGGCTGTGAGGTCTGGATGACGAACAGACCTTTCTCTCCCCGCCGTCCGCAACGTCCTCTGAACTGTTCCAGAAGCTGGAGTCCTCTTTCGTCCGCCCTATAGTCCTCCTGCCCGAGGATAGAGTCGGCCTGAAGCACGGCCACAAGGGACAGTCCGCTGAAATCGAATCCCTTGGCGACCATCCTTGTGCCGATGAGTATGTCGATTTCCCCATTGGAGAATTTCCGGATGGTGTCTGTCTCATATTTCCGACTCTGTGCCATGTCACTGTCCAGCCTCGCGATCCTTGCGTTCGGGAACAGTTTGGAGGCCTCCTCCTCGATCTTCTGTGTCCCTGAACCTAACGGTTTCAGTTCTCCTCCACATTTATGGCATTTCCCGGTATATTCATAGACCCTGCCGCAGTAGTGGCAGACTAGTCTTTCGCTTCCGTCGGCGCGCCTGTGCAGGCTCAGGCTGACGTTGCAGCAGCGGCACTTCGGGATGTCGCCGCACTCCTGGCACTGCACTATCGGTGAATATGCCCGTCTCTCCCTGAGTATCAGCACCTGACGCTGCTCGCCGAGACATTTGCCTATGTGCTCGATGAGTTTTCTGGAGAAGTTGCCGATCATACCGTTCTTGCGCCGCTCGGCGATTGTGTCGATGATTTCGATGTCCGAGTCCGCCGCGTCGTAGAACCGTTTGTTCAAGGTGACAAGCCCGTAACGCCCTACGCTGCAATTGTACAGCGACTCCAGCGACGGCGTGGCCGATCCCAGAATGACGTTGGCTCCGAATATCTTCGCCATCATTATCGCCGTTTCGCGGCCGTTGTACCGAGGGGCAGGTGAGTCCTGCTTGTAGGAGGTGTCGTGCTCCTCGTCCACTATCACCAGCCCTAAGTTTTTATGCGGCAGGAATATGGCGCTTCGGGTCCCGAGGACAACATAGCCCTTTCCCTCTGCCGGCTCTCCAGCGTGCCTTAGGACGGTGGCCACCTCTCGCTTTCTGGACATTGTCTCTCCGGAATGGAACACAAGCAGTTCCGGGAATGTCTCGCTGATCCTGTCCTCCAGTTGTCTGCTGAGCGCTATCTCCGGAACCAGATAAAGCACGTTCTTTCCCATCGCGAGCGTTTCCTGCGCCAGTTTCAGGTAAATCTCCGTCTTTCCAGATCCCGTCACCCCATGCAGCAACGCCGGCTTCCCTTTCGCAAAAATCTCTTTTATCTTTGAATATGCTTCCTCCTGTGCCGCTGACAAGCTTATTTCCTTCTCTGTACCCTCGGACGTTTCGATTATGGACCCACCTATTGGCTCTTCGTCCTGATGATATGTAACAGAGTCACCATAACCGGTCACTGAGCCAGTGGTTCGACAAAGCTCACCAACCATCGAAGTGAGCTCCCTGACCAATAATCCAATCTCCCCCTCCAACATCTCCTTCTCTGCCAAGTACCTTTCCCGACTCTCTGACTTCCGAGCTTTCGCGGCCAATTCCGCCTTTTTCTCCGCTCTTTCTTCCAGCCTCTTGATCTTATCCGCAATCTTTGTCCGATTCTTCTCTTCTCTTTCCACTTTGAGTGCCTCCTGACGGGCCTGCACAACTTCCTTCTCCACTTTCTGCGCTGGATAAGCCGCCTTGTAAACTTCCCCGACAGTGCACAGGTAATATTCCGCTATCTGTCTCCATAGTTCAATCTCCTCCTTGGTGACCGGTTCCAACCCTTCAGCCATGCCTAAGATCGGCTTCACCTTGTCCACAATTCCCATCTCCTCCGCTTGTTTTCCTGCGTCCGCCATGCTTACCACTCCGACATATTCCTTTCCAGCAAAGTTCACCCGCACCCGGTCTCCGACCCTAACCTGTTCTTTGTCTCTTTCGGTCACTGAGCCTATCGAAGTGACCGGAAACAATCCAGACGCATCCCCAGCCGATTCACTCAATTCAATTTCTTGATAATAGAACGGCTCCCACTCCAGCCGGAGAGGAAGGATAACTTGTATGAAGATCCTGCCTGTCATGTGGCGAATTTAGCCAAAAACATCCACTCAGCGAAGAAAAACGCAAATTCTTCTCAAAAAAATTTGCAGCCAAAAGAAAAATGCCTATCTTTGCAATCCCAAACGGAAACGGTGTCGTAGCTCAGATGGTAGAGCAATGGACTGAAAATCCATGTGTCGGCAGTTCGATTCTTCCCGACACCACTCCTTAGGCCGCTGATGAGTATTCATCGGCGGCTTTTCCTTTTTTATACATCAGTATCTGGTTTCTTCCGAGACGTGGCAGCGGGCTCGATTATCTTACCGTGAACCTATCATGCCTATAATCAAATGATTAGATAACTGTCTTCGGTTGGTTTACGCTAAAGACGAAGCGCTATCTGCTTGATAAAAAGCATGTTATTCGCCACATGCTGATACACAGTAGGTGATTGATAACGTGCTGATCATCAGTCGTTAAAGTGTTCAGCTTTAGCGCATTATTACTATAGGAATAATCTTAATGTCGTGATTTATAGTGACTTGTCTGCCACGGCAGCAATATAGGCAGCCAACAAAAAACTCTTTCCGGAATTTTGGTAACGTGCAAAATTCCGGAAAGAGTTTTTTGCTTGGCTCCCCTCTACGCTTTCTCCAGCCGACAGTCACCCGGGCCCTTGATGTTCTCATCAATGATGATCTCCCCGACGGAACCGTAGCGGATGAAGCCGGTGCGTGGGTTCTTGATGGAAGGAACATGGCCTTTCACTGTGGCCTGGACGGAGGAATATTCAAAAGCCAAATCAGCGTCGGCGCCCATTGTGCAGTCCTCAAGTACGAGGTCGTCGCAGTAGCACAGAGGCTGGGTCTCGGTGATGTGGCAGCGGACTAGGCGGAGGTTCTTCGAGTACCAGGCAAGATATTCACCATTAATCACGGAATCGATGACTGTGACGTTCTCGGCCTCCCAGAAGGAATCCTTGGAGTTCAGGACGCAGTTCCGGATCTCCACATTCTTGGCGTACTGGAAACTATAGTTGCCGTTCAGCTTGACGTTGGTGAGTTTAACATTCTCGCAGTGCATGAACACATAGTCGGCCCTGTCGATCACCGAATCCTCGACCTCGATGTTCTTGCAGTCCCAGAACGTCTCCGTACCGCCAGGAATCTGGACGTTCTTCAACTTGATTCCGTCCATCCTGCGGAAGGTCTTCGGAGCGTCGATGATAGTGTCGTAAATCTCGCAATTCCTTGAATACCATAATCCTGAGCGTGCGCCCACGGTCAGCAGGCTATCCTTGATGACGAATCCGTCACACTCCCAGAACGGATACTTGCCCTCGAACTGGCAATGTACGGCGGTGATGTTGCCGGTCTCTTTCAGCGCCGATTCCCCGTCGGCAGGACCTTCAAACCGACAGTTGTCCACTTCGGCATCGGTGAGGTTGTACAATGCTCTTTCTTCGTCGAACGATTTGTTTAATATTTTTTTCATAGTCCACCACTGCTATATGATATTGCCTTTTTTAAGTGCAAGCGGCGCAAGTTAACTCCTACGATTGGCACGATATGTGTCGCGTTTGCCAAAACCCGCTTGCAAGACTTCAAAAGCGGTAAAAGCGTTGCTCTTTAAAATCCGTTTTTGCCCGAAGCCGACCGTTTGATTGCTTATCATATATACCCGCACAAAGTTAATCTTTTGCCCGTCGGCAAATCTTTCGCACACTTACGCGTTCGCAAAAACTATCGTCTTTCACTTCAAGTATGTGAACCGGCAAAGCAAAAAAAACTTGCAAGTAAGTTTGCAATTTTCTACATTATATCATCAACAAAAAAATCCCGCAACATTACAAAGGTTTATTGTTGTACGACGCGCCGTGTTGTGATATACTATTTTTATACAAACGATTGGAGGCCAACAAAATGATTCTCAAAAACATTTCTCAATCGGAAATTATCCAACTTAAAAATCTGGTAGACTACCGCGAAGGGCAAGTCGTCAGCAAAACGCTTGTGCAAAGCCGTCATGTGGGCATCACGATTTTCAGTTTTTGGAAGGGTGAATTTATCAGCACGCACCAATCCGACGGCGACGCGTTTGTTTTGTGCTTGGACGGAACGGGCAAAGTGGAAATTGACGGACAGCCCTACGTTTTGCACCAAGGCGACGCAATAGTTATGCCGGCAAACCATCCCCACGCCGTTTACGGAGAGGACAACTTCAAAATGATGCTTACAGTGGTTTTTCCGCAAGAGTAGCATCCGCAAAACACAATCTTCCGCGCACGGTACTTTGCCCGGGCTGCGGATACTAGGAGGTTTTTATGGGCAACGAAAGTGAAGCAAAGGCACTGTTCGGAACACTGTGCAGTGCTTTGGACGATATGCAATGGACGTACAACAAGGACGAAGATAACTTGGTTGTGGAAACATCCGCAAAGGGAGATAGTTTTACCATAAGGCTTAGGGTGCGCATCAACCCCGATCGCCAAGTTATGTACTTAAAGTCGCCTTTGCCGTTTAACGTAAAAGAGGACACGCGCGACCTGCTGGCAAAAGCCATTTGCTACTCCAACTATCAAATACTCAACGGCAGTTTTGAATACGACCAATCGGACGGATACGTTGCGTTCAAAGTGGTTGTGCCTTTTATGAACAGCCTTGTGGGTAAAGCCGTTTGCAACTATATGATAGTTCTGTCCTGCAAGATGATGGACACGTTTGCCGAGCCGTTTTTGTTACTTACCAACAAAGAAATAGGCTACGACGAATTTTGCAAGCGCATCGACAAGATTTTCAATCCCATTGCGCCGCAAGAAATAACGGAAAGTTCGCAACAATAAATAACGGAAAGTGCATCGCAGGAAAAAACGATTTACCGCAAAAATAACGTTTCTTTTTAGCAAACTGGTTTGTAAAAGCATTTGCCGCAAAAATATGCTTTTTTCATAAACGCCGAACGCAACAACAAAAGCACACCGCGCAACATTTTGCCGATTGCTTATTTTGTCGCAAACATAGTTGCGTTTTACGCAATGCAAGCAAGCGTTCAAAAACGGTCAAAAAGCCGTCTGCAATCAGTAATAAAAATGCTATCCCTACATTAGCAACAAATTGCAATACCCCAAAGCCACGTTGGCTTAAATATGCACCCCAAATGTTGGTTATTCGTGGGGAATTATACGGGTAGGTAGTTTATTGCCTACCCGTTTTTCGTTTCCTCACGCCATTTTAATGCGTTTTAATCCGAACCGTATTGTGGCAAATTGATTGCCCCGACGAATTTGTAAATAATTTCAACGTCTTGCATTTTTCTGCCGTCGTATCGTTCCGTTTCGCCTATATAAATTTTTTCAATGAAACTATTTAGAATCTCCGGCGTCAACTCTTGAATTTCCGTGTAAGCCTTTACGATTTTAAGGAATTTCGAGAGTTTTTCCTCGTCCTGAACGGATGCGGTGAGAGCGTTTTGTAACTCAATGGTTTTTTGTTTCAAGTCATTACCTTCGTCCTCGTAAGATTTTGCAAGAAAGTCAAAGCGTTCGTCGGTAATTCTGCCGCTTACGTTGTCCTCGTAGAGTTTGCGGATAATTTTACCTATTTCTTCCTGTCTGTCGGAAAGCCGTTTTATCTCGGCTTTCGTTTTAGTCTGAAACTTTTCCGTTTCCTTTTTAGAGCCCGACAAATATTCATCTGCAAATTCTTTTTCGTGCAGAAAAACGTATTCGCATACCTTTTGTAAATCGCTTTTTACAACTTCGGTATGGCGAGCCAAAATTCAAAATAGCATATAAGGGAGATCCTTTACTCTGCATTGAAGGCGGAAGTGCGGGCAGAAAAATCGCAATTTTAAGCGAAGATGTTTGCTTTGTCAATAAATTATGCGTTTTTCACTCGTTGGGAGTCAATAAAAAGTATTTATACTATTATTTACAAAGTCCGCAATTTTGTGAATTGTTCAAGAAAAACACTTCCGGGCTTATTGGTGGCGTAAGTATAAACACGCTAAAATCTTGGTATTTTATGCTGTCGCCATTGTCCGAACAACTTAGAATTGTTTGCGCTGTTGAAAAAGTTTTTTCTTATATAGATGAAATAGAAAAGAGCCTTAATTAAGGCTCTTTTCCATTATCCAAAAGTGAAAATAAATACTCGATTTGATTTACAATTTTTAGTTGTTCGTTTAGAGGCGGAAGCCCTATTATTGTTCGACCGTATTCGGAAATCCAATAACGTTTATGGGTTTCGTGATCGCACTCCACCGTTTGCATGACATAATAAGCGTATTTCGTATCAATCGACAACTTATCGGCGGTAAGTATTTTCATTGCAGATGATTTTACTTTGAACGGGAAATTAACAAATTTGCTATCAGTGGTAAAATCATCGAAAATAATAACCGGCAATTCGGATTTTATTCCAACGGTTTCATTCGTATAACCGATAATAAATGACTTTCCAGCCGTTAAAACGGGCGTTTTATATTCGCTTCTATAATCGGTTGATTCTACAATATATTCTGTCGGCTGTTCGTAGTTAAGCACATTTTCAAGCCTTACATATGCCCATCCGTCGGGTAAATCAAACGGCAAAAATTCATTGACTATTGCAACTTTTCCGTCATTGTTCTCATAATAACAGTTATCATCTCCCTTGTAGATGTAACTTTCAACGTATTTCTTGCCTAATTTTGCTTTTCTTTCGGCTCTGATACGCTCCAATAAAACGTTTGCAGGTTCATCATTTTCGTCTTGTGGAACAAGTTTGCCTTGAATTGCGAGTTCAAGAATCTTTGATTTCAAGAGTGCTTTCACGCTATCTATTGTCGCTGAGGATTTTTCAATTTCAGTAATGGCTGCGAAAGCATCATCTATTGTTTTTACAATCATATCTTGTTGTACACGTGGAGGAATTGCTAATAAATAATTTGCTATAAATTCACGACCAATTCTTTTTTGTCCAACTGCGCCTGAAAAGGCATTGACGCCATCGGCAATAAAGTTGTTGGTTTTTAAATTCCATAAAATATAATGTGCGTTAAGTGAGTTCTGTAAAACTCTAACAATATGCAGTTCAGTTGTTCCTGCGCCAAAACCGTTTTTTAGATCGTGAAAGATAACGGATTTTTTATTTTCAAAGCATGGTGTAATTTTGGCAACTGCGAGATCGCCTTCGGCGAAATGCGTAAAGCCCGTTTTAACATCCTTCCATTTCCTTATTTCAAAAGAATGGGAATTATTGTATCCCTCATCAATCAGGGGCATTGGTATAAACGACACGTCCAAATCATCGCACAAATTGTTTCGTGGGTTAATAATAGCACAGGAAGAAATTCTGCTCCAACTCCAACCGTCGGGTAGGTCAAACGGAATTTCATCTTGTATGTTTTTTACGCTTCCGTCCGAATACTTCTCATAGTAGTATGCAAATTTTATCAAGTTAAAATTGAATACTTTGCAGTTGGATTTATCTTGTACTTTGATTAAGTTTTCAATGAAATAAGGACATTCGATTTCGTTTAATGTGATGTTTTGTAGCAAGTCTTTTACAAGCGTTTCTTTGAAGTGTTTATAGGCAATCTTAAAATGGTGTGCAAATTGAACTCTTTCAAGAGTTTTTCACGTACTTTTGCCGTGGCCCCACCGTCGGTCAAAACGTTATCGGGCAAAACTATGGCAACACGACCGCCGGTTTTGACAATCGACATAATATGTTGCAAGAAATTTACCTGATTATCCGATGTTTTTACAAATTCCGGGCGCCTGGCAGATACGTCTACGCTGCCTTGCGGTCTTGTTCCGAACGGCGGATTTGCAAGTATAACGTCGTACATTCTGTCGGATGTATCGAGAAGGGAGTCCTGACAAACAATAGGACTTTTTGCCGTGCCTATATCGTGAAGATACAAATTCATCGATGCAAGCGTTACGACAAGAGGAGTATTATCCGCGCCGAAGAAAGCATTGTTTCTAAGAAAATTCTGCTTTGAAATCTCTTTGCTTTGCGTTTTCATATGGTCAAACGCCGCAAGAAGGAATCCACCCGTTCCGCAAGCGGGATCTGCTACCGTTTCGGTAATCTTCGGATCGGTAACGTCAACCATAGCCTTGATAAGAGAACGAGGCGTAAAGTATTGACCTGCACCGCTTTTCTTATCTTGTCCGTTCTTTTCGAGAATGGACTCGTAAATAGCGCTTTTGAAATCGCCCTCCATCATA
>ENA-OPUE01000423-OPUE01000423.1-human-gut-metagenome-genome-assembly--contig:-NODE-423-length-35689-cov-3.797553_pt1 | contig 35689 bp, 27 predicted proteins | sample MGYA00241466_ERZ501924 | MGnify/ENA primary metagenome ERZ501924 (study PRJEB25962, sample SAMEA2042223) | human gut metagenome | biome: human gut; feature: human-associated habitat; material: faeces...
CCTATTATAGATAAAGGGATGAGGAGACTCGTATGGAGATTAATAAGCACCACCTTTGTATCGGATGCATGCATGAATTGCAGGACAAAGAGATATGTCCATATTGTGGATTGGAGCAGAGAAGTTATACCCCGATCCCGCGCTGCCTGATTATGGGAACCCGTCTGGCAGAGCGTTATGTGCTGGGCAGGGTATTAGGGGAAGGAAGTTTTGGAATTACATATATTGGATGGGATACTTTGTTGGAGATTCCGGTTGCAATCAAGGAATATTACCCGTCCGATCTGGTAAGTCGTGACGTGATCCGGGGAAATGACAATTCGGTCTATCTGTTTGGCGGTATTGAGAAAGAAGAATATGACCGGCGTCTGGAACGATTTCTAAAAGAAGCAAGGAATCTGACACGGTTTAATCAATTGTCATCCATTGTGTCGGTAAGGGATTTTTTCTATGCGAACAATACGGCATACATTGTAATGGATTATATTGAAGGGGAGAGTCTTAAAGCATACATAAAAAGAGAAGGCACCATGGATGCAGGAGAGGTGTTGAAGATCTTCCGGCCGATTCTGGAATCTTTGGAGAAAATGCATGCGACAGGAATCATACATCGGGACATCAGCCCGGATAACCTGTTATTCGATGAGAACCATAATCTGGTGTTGATTGATTTCGGAGCAGCAGAATTGCAGAATGCCGAATTGACCAGAACGGTTACGATTACATTTAAGCGGGGATTCTCTCCGGAAGAACAGTACCGTTCTCATGGAAAGCAGGGACCGTGGACGGATATCTATGCACTATGTGCATCCATGTACTACGCAATGACAGGAAATGCACCGGATGAGGCGATTCAGCGAACGATTGAAGATAAGGTTACTCCGTTGTGGAATGAGCCGGGCGTTATGCTTACCAATGCGCAGGCGCAGGCGATCATGAAGGGAATGTCCGTGCATGGGGAAGACCGGTTTCAGAGTGTTGCGGCATTGTATCAGCAATTGTATGGGGAGGGAGCAACAGGAGAAACACCTAAGAAAGGCAGACAAGCCGACAGGATGGTTGCATGGATATTGGGAATTGCTTTCGTGCTGATAGGGATTGTTGGCGGTTCGGTAGGATATCGGCGGATGACACGGTTACATGCAGTCAGGAATGCAACGGAAGATATTGTAGTTACGCAGAATGAGCAAGAGAATAGCAGTGGTTTACAGGGGAGTATAACGGAGAATGCGAAGGAAACGCCGGAAGAGCGGGTGACAATGGTTTCCTGTGTCGGACATACAAAGAGTGAAATACAGCAGATATTAACTACGGTTAAGAATATAACATTTCGTGTAGAATGGCAGGAAGAGTATAGTAATGAGATTCCGTCGGGACAGGTGATGGAGCAGAGTATTCCGGAGGGAGAAGAATTAGAAGAAGGAGAAGAGTATGATCTTCGGCTCATAATAAGTGCAGGACCGGAGCCTGTGCAAACGACAGAAACGGTTACGACACAGCAGACAACAAAGTCAGCCCCGGCTAAGAACAATAAGAGTTCTTCCACAAAGAAACCGGATGAATTAGATGGATATATTGAGTAAATATAGAAGTGATTGACCAAGGATGAGGAATGGAAGCATGCAACAGGATAGATTGTGCAAAGCATTACAGAAGATATATAAAGAAAAGAAATTTTTTCGGTTTGATGAGTTTATTGTTTGTAAAATGTGTGATATGCCGTTGGATAGTGTGATTACAGATGATCTGCGCAGGAAGGCATATGCAGAATTTCAAATACAGACGGAACGGGCAGAGCTTGCGAGCGAGGTAACGATGCGCAGGTGGTTTGGAATGACGGGGTATACGAAACCGAACCGGATACATATATATGAAATGGCATTTGCGCTGCATTTAGATAAGAAAGAGACGGAAGAATACCTGACAAGGGGAATTGGTGAGCCGTCTTTTCAGATCAGCGATTACCATGAGATTATTTATCTGTATGGGATTGAGAATGGTTTGTCGTTTGATAAATGCCAGCAGATGATCCGTCTGTTTGAAAAGAATCTGATGGTGAATCAGAGACTGTCGACGACACGGAGTACGGAACAACTGCAGTTACAATATGAAGAAAAAAAGAATTTGCCGGTATCCGATTTTCTACTTTTTATGGCAGACAATACGGTGTATTTTAAGGGGTACAGTAACACGGCGCTTTCGTATCTGTTAAGTTATCGGAACCAGGTATTAAAGTATATCCGGCAGGAAGCGGCAGAACAGTTAGAACAGCGGCTTTCTGAGACAGATTATAATGTATGGAAGAGCAGACATTGGATGACGGACAGAAAAGATCCGTATCGGATGATTCAGAAATATCTGAAATCGCGTTCGGGAAGTGCATTGTCAGAGGATCTGGCAAAGAATATCAAAGAGCTTGCGAAGATCACATATTCAACATTGTCTAATAATTCGCTGGTGCGTTCGGAAATATTCTGTGACCGATTAGAAACGCAATCAAAGAATACACATTCGGATGTGCGTAACATGACGATGAAACACATATCGGATCTGTTTAATATTGCAAATCAGAAGGAAACGGCAATGAAAGTGATTGCAGCATTAGGAAGACTGGAAACATTGCAGCCGGAGAAAGCATGCCCGGAAGATATAAGGGATCTTCTGAAGAAATTGACGAAGAAGGAGGATGTGGATTGGAGCTGTGGCAGTGCAAGAGAATGGCTGGTGGAATATGATAAGGAGCATAAACGCCGGCAACTGGTCGTACAGCGCAGTGATCTGCTGCCATTTGTACTATATGTTTCACAACAGAAATACATAGAGCAGACGGAGAAAAAAGGAGTATTATATGATGCAGAAAAAGCAAGACAGATGTTTTGGCAGGCTGCGGATGTTGTGCTGGCAGCCTGTAACATGGCACCGATCAGCAAAGAACGGGAGCTGGATGCCGTACTGCTTGCCTGTTATCAGGAAGAAGAGATGTATGGCTATGCGGATGTGTTAGAGACGTTGCCTGAGTTATAAGATAATATAATGAGAAGAGTGCAGAACATTTTGCAAATCTGAAGTTATAAAGAGTAATTTTCAGGTTACAGAGAAAGCATAAGAATCGGAAGATGCGTGGGAGATATAGAATGAGAATGTTGAAAAGGAATATAAGTCGAATAGAAGATATCAGACAATGTGTTTTGTTGTGGAAAATGTTTGGTGTATGCGTGTTGCTGCTGGTCTGCATAATCGGAAAGAGAAACAATGTGCAGGCCGCGGAATATGATTATCCAATCGAGGAGACGAAAGTAGTACAGGTGTTGGATGAGGATTGTAGGGATTCACAAGGCATAAAGTACGCATTAGATGATGAGCATGGAACCGCCATGATAGGTAATTATGCAGATGGCTATACGGATAGCAGTGGATATCAGGAGACGGAGGACGGAGTCTGCATTATTCCGGAAAAGGTATCATATCAGGGAAAGGAATACACGGTAACCACAATGGATCAGGAGGTATTTACCAATAATGAAACAATCCGTGTTCTGGTCATACCGGATACGATTACGGAGACTAAGAGCAGTCTTATCTGGTCTAATATGCAGGCACAGTATCTCTATGTTGGCAAGGGTCTGGATCTGACACAGTGCAGTATGGAGAATTGCTCTAACTTGCGGGAAGTGGCGGTATCGGGAGACAATCCTTATGTAAAAAATGTGGATGGTGTGATATACAGCAAAGATGGGAAGACACTGCTATATAACCCTCCGATGAGAGAAGGAAGTGCATTAGGGGAATATCAGGTGTTGGACGGAACCGAAACGATAGCGAGCCAGGCATTTAGGGAAAGCCGATATCGCAGTATCCGGTTACCGGATTCGGTGAAGCGGATTGGATTCGGGACATTTGCCTTTTGTACCTGGTTGCGTACCATGGATCTGTCTAATGTAGAAGAAATTGGTGCGTGTCCTTTCTATGGGGGAGATTATTCCCTGCAGGCAATTCAGTTTCCAAAGCGAGATTATACACTGCGGCTGTATACCATGGACCAGTATGTTCCGATGCGCGCATTGTTGCTTACAAAGGGTTTGCATTTAGAGGATAAGAACAGTTCTTCTTTTGGGGAAATGAAGTATCTTCAGTGTGCGGCTGTGCAGGATGGTGTGACTGCCATTGGGGAGAAGGAGTTTCAAAAATGTGGCAGATTGCAGATGGTATTACTACCGGATACGTTACAGAGTATTCCGGAAAAATGTTTTTCAAAATGCACATCTCTTAAGAAGCTTTACATTCCGCCATCGGTGACATCAATTGGAGATGGTGTGCTTGCTGATTGTTCGGCTGTGATATATGGGGAAGAAGGAAGCGTAGCAGAGGATTATGCGTTAGAGAATGGATTTTCTTTTGTGGATGTAAGTTCCCACGATCATGAACATCTGGCAGATACGACAGTGTATGAAGATCCATATATGAAGATTACGGCAAAGTATTGTTCGGAGTGTGGATATGCAAAGGATATACAACAGGAGATGAAGAATACGGATCCGGATGCGGATATCACTAATGGGGTTTATGATATGCACATAGAAAAGGCGCATGAGAAAGTGGTATTAGAACGGAATATGACCGATGCACAGAGAGTAGTCTATAGTATTAACAAGCAGACACATATTGCGAGTGTTGTAAGAGTAGAAGATCGTGAAGAACAAACGGATATTGTAATACCGGAGGTTGTAGAAAAGGACGGGGTGGAATATATTGTGGATCATGTGAAAGAGAATGCCTTTGCCTCGAATGAGCATGTTGTCGCGATTACACTATCGGATGCAATCCGGACAGTTGATGAAGGGGCACTTGCCGCGAAATCATTAAAATATGTATATATCGGTGAGAACATGACCAATATGATCGCTAATGCGTTTGCACATGATAATAACATTCAGAACATTTGGATCAAACCGGGAAACCCGCATTTTTATGTAAAAGATCATACGATCTATGAATATAATAGCGATGGTGGTAAAGATTATTGGGTTTTCGCATATACGCCGGATAACAACACATCAGCCGAAGACACAAAGAAAGATGATGAAATAAAGGATCCCGGAAAGGCAGACCAGGATGCATCAACAGGGGAGATACAGAGTACGGAGACAACGGAAAAATCAACAGAGACGAAAGAGGATACGGGAAATCAGGGTGCATCAGACAGCTCAAACGATTCCTCAAAGGATGTGAACCCGGAGAAGATTAAGAGTAGCTCTAAAGGAAATAATAAGACGTCTTTGTCAAAACCGAAGCTAACCGTGAAAAAGAAACGAACGGCGAACGGGGTTCATTATCTGCAGTTAAATTTGAAAAAATTGTCGGGAAAATATATAGAACTGTATGTGCAAAAAGGAAAGGGGCGCTATAAGAAGATTAAGTTACGTTCAAACCGGATCAAGAAAAAGAGTATGCAGCTTAAGATCGGTTATAAGCCGGATGGAAAGAAGATACGGGTTAAGGTAAGAACTTATACGAAGAAGAAAGGAAAGAAGAAATATAGTGCCTGGTCAAAAGTAATCATGGTAAAGTAAGGGATATATAGAATAATGTAAAGAATGGAAAATGAATGAGGTAAACACCTTGTTCATTTTCCATTTTTTAATTTCGGAAAAATTAATGAGGGGGTTATCCGATATACTTATCCTAAAATATGTGTCAAATATCGACAAAAAGTGACTTTTCGTTAGCAAAATGGTCCTTTGGTTGGAAAACATTGAAAACGAAAAATCATTTTACTATTATTGGTAATAAGTGGGAACAAGGAGATTCGACAGATGAGAATTGCGCTTTACGGAACAGACGAGGAGAAACTGGAAGGACATAAACAGAGATTGCATAAAAGCATCGTTGGTATAGGTGATACGGTAGAGATTATCTGTTGTCAGGATGAGGAAGAACTCAAAGCCCATCTTAAGGATTATCAGATCATCTTTATGGAGGAGACAGCACTTGATAAGCTGGAGCAATACTTAAAGAACAACCCGAACCGCAGGAAAGTTACCTTATCCTTTGGAAAAGAGAATGGTACTTTCTTCGTGGATGACGTCTATTATGTGGAAGCGGATCTCAGCCAAATACACCTTGTTACAAAGGAAGGAGAGTTCCTGTTGTCTATCGGCATTTCGCAGGCGCAGGAAGTCTTAGAAAAGGAGGGATTCGTAAAAGTCCACAGAAGCTATCTCGTAAACAGTAATCATGTGGTACGGATCAAACACCGGACAGCATTTATGGATAATGGGAAGGAGATACCGATCAGCAAATATCGTCTGAAGGAAGTGAAAGAACGTTTAATTGTGAGTGATGCAGGACAATGACATGTGGGTTATCTTGTATTGGGAACAGAGGATTATTCAGATGATATATGTGTAAGGAGTTGTGGGATATGAGGAATCATAGAAATAGAAAGATATGCCCGGTATGCAAGGGCAGAGGAAGAATCTCAAAGGTTAAGATGACATCTAACGGAACAATCTGTGAGTTTGAGGTGTGTTATCACTGTAAGGGTACCGGTAGGGTTGAGAGTGTGATCTGGTCGAGGATGAAGTTGTTGTGGGAGAGGTAGGAGGAAGAAATATGAATGAGAAAGTAGATACAACTTTAATTAGTAAAGATTATTTTCCAAAAGAGATTAAAATTGATGAAACAAAGATATTTCCTATGGTCGTAGTTGCTACGATGTCAAGTGGGAAAAGTACATTGATTAATGCATTGTTAGGAAAGGAAATATTACCAAGCAGCAACAGAGCATGTACAGCGTTGAGATATTCTATATTAGATGACGATGGAGAATCACAAGAAGTAATTTGTGTTACTAATGTGGATGGGACGGTAAAGGTAATAAAGGAAAATCTTGCAGAAGAACTAGAAACAATCAATGATTCTGATAGTGTTGAGAATGTATTTTTGAAGGCACATATAGGGGGTGTTTTGAATACTGACAAAGCGTTACTTGTTGCAGATACGCCGGGACCTAACAATTCAAGCGAAGAGTCACATGAAAAGGCATTATTAGATACGCTTGATAAGGTGAATGGAGGAATGATTTTATATGTGTTAAATGCATCACAAATTGGAATATATGATGATAGAAAATTGCTGAAAATAATAAAAGTAACGCTAGACAAAAAACCAAAGTTAAAAGTAGTTTTTGCATTAAATAAGATTGATGTTCTTGATGAAGAGTATGAATCTGTAGAAGAGATGGTCAGGATGGCAAGAGATTATATTGTCGAAAGTGGTTTTGATAATGTTGACATTATACCGGTATCAGCAGTGTCAGCACTTCTGTTTAAAAAGGTTCTTGCAGGTGACAAATTAACCCGAAGAGAATGTGCAGAATTTGAGAGTTTGTATGAGTTGTTTGAGCCGAGGGATTACAATATGCATCGTTATGCATTAACAGAGAAAAGTGTAAATCAGAATAATGTAATTGAGATGAATGGAAATAAGTACAAAGTGGCTGACTTATGTCAAGCAGTTGAGAATACAGGTATAACATTGTTAGAGAAATATATTCAAAAAGCTCAAATTTTAAGTAGTGAGCCAATAAATAATAAAGTAAAGGTGAAAATTACAAAGGAGAAAACGATATGACAAAATTTTATATTGAATATAACCCGTATTTAGAGAAATGCATTTTTAAGATGAATGGAAAAGATTTGTGCGGAAAAAAGAGTAATAGTAAATTTAAGGCAAAAGTGGATACGAGGTTGCAGATTTTGCTAGGTGAATCAATTAACTGGAAGGGGTTATTCGAAGAGATTGCTATTGCTTGTGATGATGACGAGATTGGATTACTGTTTAGGGGGAGAAGAATTGATTATGAAGATTTGAGTTATGCATTGAATTTATATAAGGGAGAAGCAATTTTTGATTTATCATTTGAGGAAGCAACAAATGATAATGATGTAGTTCGAGCACTTGATAATATTATTCAAGAAATTAAAGAGAAAGATATTCCTGAATTTAATCAAAAAGATGAAGATGGAAAAGATATTTTTACAGCATATGAAGAAGTAAAAAATGGAATATTTGAGGTTAGTGTAATTGCAACGATGAGCAGTGGCAAATCCACGTTGTTAAATGCTTTGATGCACACAGAATTACTGCCTTCTGAAAATGCAGCATGTACAGCAACTGTAGCGAGAATTTTTGATAATGATGATATGAATACATATGAGGCAGAATGCTATGCTGAGGACAAGCAGACAATAATATATCCAAGAACAGTAGTAAATCTTGATGATATGAAAAAATATAATGCCGATGAAAAGGTGGCATATATCGATATAGAGGGAAATATTCCTGCAATATCGAGTGAAAATATCAAATTGTGTCTGCGAGATACACCTGGTCCTAATAACTCAAGAAATGAAAACCATGAGCGGTTGACACAGCAGGTTATCAAACAGGAGAACACAATAATATTGTATGTGATGAATGCAACACAGCCGGAGATTAAAGATGATAAGTTGCTTCTGCAGGCTATTTCTGATGAAATGAAACGTAAAGGCAAAGAATCCAGAGATCGATTTATTTTTGTACTTAATAAGTGCGACGCCCTAGATGAGGAAAAAGGAGAAACAATTGAAAAAGCATTAAATACAACTCGAGAGTATTTAAAACAATTTGGAATAATTGATCCTATATTGATTCCGACAAGTGCCAGATTGGCGCTTTTAATTCGCAAACAGCAGGGGGATGAGATTTTATCCCGTAAAGAAAGAGCGGATCTTAGCGTTGTAAAAGATTATGTAGATGAACCGTTGTTGCATTACGAAGATTATGCGACATTAACACCTGCAATTAAAGATTATTTGAAAAAAAGGGTATGTGAATACCATGCTCGTAATGAAATAGAGTCAGAAGCATTAATTCATTCAGGTATACCTGTTGTAGAAGAGGTAATAAAGGAGTATGTAGAAAAGTATGCATATCCAATGAAAATTAAAGATTCGGTAACGGATATAATTAAAATACTGGAAGAATTGGATATGAAGAACGCGTTTGTAAAACAAATTGCTAAGGATAAGGACAAATTGCAACGTGTACGGAAACAAATAGCACAAGCCCAAGAAAAACTGGCTGATAGTGAATGTATAAGAACTGAATTTAAATCTCAAATTAATAAATTATCAATAGATGAGCCGAGTGAAGATGAAGAACAGTTCAGGGTAGAAATGGAACTTCAAAGAATGACAAAGCAATATGACGGTAAAACAAAAGTTGATAAAGTGGAAGCAGATTCTTTAGTTAAGAATTTTTTAGATGAGTTAGAGAAATTTCAAAGGAGCTGTGAGAATAATCTAAATCGTCAAATTGATCAGAAGATATATCAAAGATGTCAGGAGATGTTAGAACAATACAAGGAACTTGTAACTGATATTTTAGGTGAGATTGAGATAGATGGCTATGACTTTGATAAAATAGCCTCGTTCGATAAGATAAGGATTTCTAATATTGATGATATTAAAAGAAAAAATCAAAGTACCCGTTATAGAGATGAAAGAAGGTGGAAGGATAATCCGAAAAGGGCAGGTTTTTGGGGAAGATTCAAATTCTGGGAGCCGAAGGAAGTGTCTTATACGGTTCAGGTTAAGGACGGAGTAGATGTCAATGTAAAAAATATTATTGTTGATATAATGAGCGAATTTGCTAAAAGCATAAAAGAAAATATTCATAGTATGTTTATTCAGGCAAATGCTCAGGTTAAAGAGTATCAAAATACTTTTAATAATAATATTGACAGATTATCAGCAGAGATAGATCGATTATTGCAGGAAGTGAAGGAAAGTACGTCGCTTGGAGATGGATTGCAGAGTCGTGTTGAGAATAATAAAAAACTGGCGGTATGGGTTGCACAGGAAGAAAATAAGATATACACATTATTATCATTTTAGGAGGGATTGTGATGCAGACATATGAGGCGATAGAAAAAGGAATAGAAAACCATGACGTTGCCGCATTGCGTGAGGCAATAGGAAGTATCTGCTATACATGTAGAGATTTTTCTAATGGAGAATTTGATGCTGTTGTAAATGATGTTGAAAAAAGAGGAATTAAGCTTAGGGAAGACCAATTAATTGGGGAAGCAACTATTTCAAGTCGGAAGACGTCGTTTACTGATGAGGATTTTGCAAAGGCAGTATTCTATCTAAAAGGAAATTTTTGTGATGAGAGAATAGAGGATGTTAAAAAAATCGGCAAGACATTGTATGCTTCAGAATCAAAAAAATCAAATAAATCATTAAATGCAGTTAATGAAAACAAACGGAGCCAAACAGGTAAGAACCCAAACCAAGTAAGCCATCAGTCGAAACAGGACCAGAATATCAAAATGTTCATGCCGTTAGGCGTGATGGCAATAATAATAGTGGTAATCATTTGCTTACTTCTAAAGAAGTAAAGAGACAATTTAGGTGTACAGATAAAAAAGTACGTGTAAGTTGTGAAAACAAAAAAACATGTGAGAAAAAAAGTGTCAAGCAATATAGAAAATACAAAAAAGATAGAGGCAAAAAGTTGAACAGACTATATATGTGTGAAGAAATTGGAGGTAGATGTATATTAAAAAAGTGTAGTAAATACAAAAGGTGTTCAAAGTTGCCGAAAAAGAATTATCTGAATTGGATTAAGGAACATCAAAATGGTCAAAAAGAAATTGTGGAAAAATTGATGGAAGGAGGGTGCATAGGTGGAGATGGAAATGGTAGATGTCAAAGATATGAATAAGATTGCAATATCGTTAGATCTGGCAAAAGATGTTGTAACAAAGGATTATTTGTATAAATTAGGTGAATATGAAATAGTGGAGATTCCAGATACGCTTAAACATTTAAATATATCACAATATACAAGAATATATAAATTTACAAAATTGGTATCTGATCAGAATGAAAATGTTAATGATAAGCTTGTGACTGTGTTAAATGCAGCATATACAAGTAATGCAACTGTTATAACACTCATTGCGGGGCATAAAACTTATACGGAATATTATATAGGGGTGGTCAGTAAAGACGTTGAGCAGGAAAATCAGAATATAGAAACGCAGGGAAAGGTACTGAAAGGTGCTTTGACAGGAAATTTTACAGGTTTACAGATAGATGCAGTACGAGGGACAGAAAAAGAACAGTTACTCGAAAACATATTTGCATATGATTACATAACCTCTATATCCGGCATTGCATCAATTCGCAATGAGAAAGATAAATCCTATGAAAAATATGTGCAAGGAATGGAACATTTGGTGGATTCACTGCGGGATAAGGAATACAATATTGTAATTATAGCGGATCCCATTGATGCACAAGGATTAAGTGATGCACAACAAGGGTATGAGATGTTATATACACAATTGTCGCCATTTATAAAATCATCTGTCAGTTTTAATGAAACGGAGACAATTACATTAACACAATCACATACAGATGGAGTAACGGAATCAATTGGGAGAAGTACTGCCCTTACACAAGGTTATTCGGAGACAAGTGGTTGGAGTGATAGCGTTAGCCGGGGGAAAAACAGAAACAAAAATATTGGTGCGGTTATTAGCACGGTTGTTGGAGCGGGTATTGGAATTGCAGCAACTGTCTTGACAGGTGGAGCCGCGGCACCAATTGTAGCAGCAGGTGTTGGAGCAGCAGCAGGTGTTGTAGGTGGTGTTGTAGGTTCTACAGGAGAAAATAGTAGTGAGACATCGACGCAAAGTGGAAGTACAACAGAAACATCAAGTAATACAATAACTGATAATCAGACAACTGCGACACAAAACAGTGATACAGAGAGTGAAGCTCAGGGAGAAACACATGGCAAAACGGTGCAGTTGACGAACGAAAACAGGACAATAAAGTCTATAATGGATAAGATAGACGGAAATATTGAGAGACTTCAAAAATGTGAAGCATATGGAGCGTTTAACTGTGCAACTTATGTCGTTTCTTCTGATCCTGAAACGAATGCAATTGTTTCGAGTGGATATAATGCATTGATGCGTGGAGATAATTCGTTTTTGCAAGCGTCTTATATTAACAATTGGAGTGCAACTGATTATATGGGGAAAAAAGTAAAAGAATATTTAGCAAGGTTTGCACATCCTTTGTTTAAAAGCCCGGTTAATTCGGAAGTAATATTAAGTCCGGCGGTAGTGTCTAATTCTTATGAAGTGGCTGTGAGTATGGGACTTCCTAAAAAGTCTATAAATGGTTTTTCTGTGTTGGAAATGGCGTCTTTTGGAAGAAATGTGCTAAATTCCAATAGCCATAGTCAAATGATTGAATTAGGAGAACTTTATCATATGAATATGGGGCAGAATAACTCAGTTAAAATAGACTTAAATAGCCTTACGTCCCATATGTTTATTACGGGTTCCACCGGAACAGGTAAATCTAATACAATCTATAAGTTATTAGAGAAGATCACAAAAATTGATTCAGATATTCATTTTATGGTCGTAGAGCCTGCAAAAGGGGAATATAAGCATGCATTTTATAAACATCCAAGAATCAAGACGCAGGTATATGGAACAAATCCGAAGAAAACGCCATTGTTGCGAATCAATCCATTTGCATTTCCAGAGGACATACATGTACTTGAGCATGTAGATCGACTGGTGGAAATAATGAATGTTTGTTGGCCAATGTATGCAGCAATGCCTGCAATATTAAAAAATGCAGTAATTAAAGCATATGAGAAATGTGGATGGGATATTACGAATTCGTATATTCCGGGAAGGAAGATGGAGTATCCATGTTTTGCGGATGTTTTAGAATGTATTAATGAAATTCTGGAAACAAGTGCATTTTCTGACGACAATAAGGGAGACTACACAGGGGCTTTGTGTACAAGAGTCGAATCATTGACAACAGGTATGAATGGTCAAATATTTATTAATGATGAGCTTTCAGATATGGAGTTGTTTGATCAAAATGTAATTATAGATTTGAGCAGGATAGGTTCTGTTGAAACAAAGTCGCTCATAATGGGTATTCTTGTGATGAAGTTGCAAGAGTATAGAATGGCATCTCAAATGAAACCAAATCAATCTTTAAAACATATTATGGTTTTAGAAGAGGCTCACAATCTCTTGAAAAAAACATCAACGGAACAATCAGCGGATGCGGGCAATCTGGTTGGTAAATCAGTTGAGATGTTAACAAACGCCATTGCTGAGATGAGAACATATGGCGAAGGATTTTTCATTGTTGATCAGGCTCCTGATTTGTTGGATGCGGCTGTTATCCGAAATACCAATACAAAGATTGTATTACGATTACCGGAAGGCCGGGATCGGGAGTTGGTTGGTAAATCTATGGCTCTTTCAGATGAACAGATTGTAGAACTTTCAAAACTGGAAAAAGGTTGCGCGGTTGTGTATCAGAATGACTGGGAAGAGGCAGTATTGTGTAAATTTGAGCAATATCATAAAGATTATCGAAACGTGGCTTTGGATGATGAACTTTTTGAATATAAACCAACAGGAAGAATGTTGACGCAATCTGACAAAAAGAAAAATGTATTACGGGCACTGCTGGATGTTGCTATTGATGAAGGCCATAAGGAAGAAAAAGATAACCTTATTATGTTGGAAAAGAATTTATCTCAATTAGCAATTAATTATAATTTGAAAAGGGAAATACGGCGAATATTAATGGATGACAAAAGACATTCCTTGGATGAGATTGCTGGTATTGTTACTGGTTTATATGATTGTAAAGGAGCTATTGAAAAAGCGAGATATGCGGGCAACGTGGAAGAGTGGAACGACATAATACTTTGCAATGTTGATTCTGGGTTAAGACTGATGTCAAATTATTATATTGATTTATTCATTCAATGTGTATTGCTTGAGCAGTTGAGAAAAAATCCAGAGCTGAAACCATATGTGGAGGATTGGATGCGGTATACGAAAGAGGTGAGATGATGGTTGAACATTTTGCTAATGCCTTTAATGAATTGGTTGAAAAAACCAAAGATGTGAAAGATTATATGCCTTTTTTCTTTAATGAGTCAGACCATTTTAAGGAGATAGAGGATAAAGTAGATGTACATGAGCCGGTCGTGAGCAAACCCCATTTTGAATTAACCAACTATCAAAAAGAGATATTGCATGATAATTATGGGTATGACGAAAAGCAAATGGAGAATGTAGCGTCATGGGAAGATTTTGAGGAATCGCAAAGAAATAACAGTGATGATATTGAAGATTTAGATACTGATATTATTGACAGTGTAGATGATGATTTAGTAGGATTAGTTGAATATAGCGAATCCAATGAGGTGAATAAATGGAAGATAGACGGTAAGATTCAATATTTTGATGATAATGGAAATGTATATCGTATCGACAATGATTTAGTTCCTGATAATGAGTATCAAATAAATGGATATGTCTATCAAACGGATAATATGGGAAGAGTAAGTTCTGTAGGCGGTTTGTTACGTATGAAAGACAGAAATGATCGCTTAACGATAAAGGATTCGATTACGGATATTGGTAAAGGAGATCAAAAAGAAGGGGATGATAGAGGACATCTGATTGGAGATCAATTTGATGGCTCAAATGGGTTGGAAAATATGATACCAGAGGATCCAGTCGTTAATAGAGTTGACTTTAAGAATTTTGAAAACGATTTGGCAAAACAAGTCAAAGATGGAAAAGAAGTAATTGTTAATATTGATATAGTTTATGAAGGAGATTCTAGAAGACCAACAGATATTGTTGTTACATATTCTGTTAATGGGGAAATGAACTTTAGGATTTTTCCTAATAATCAGGAGGAATAGATATGGAAGATAAATTATTTCAAAGGATTTTCGATATTCTTGAACCAGTTCTACCTGGGCATTGGAAGAGACTGGTTTTCTTTGCAGGATACATAGAGGGAAGTTATACGATGAAATATTATGTGAAAGATGATAACGATGAGTATACAGATTGTTTTAGACAAAATGTAATTGGCAATGCACAATTGATTAAAGTATTTATGAACATTGATAAAATAATAAAGGTCGAGAGAGACAAATTAGATGATAAAAGTAAATGGTCTGTTATGACTATGATTGTTGATGCAGATGGTAATATGAAGACGGAATTTGATTACTCTGATATAAGTGAGGACTCTATTGGGTATGAACAAAACTGGAGAAAAAAATATATTCATTAGTTATGAAATGGGAGAATATTATGTTTAGAAATTGGTTGTTAAGAACAACAATAAGTATTGTTACATTTACACTGATCATGGCGGTATTCTGGGGAGTGCAATATAGCTTAAATACACATTTGTTGTCATCCGTTACTAGTTGCCTTGCACAATATGGCATTGGTGTTCTGCTTTGCAGTGTGTTCATGGGAATGTGGACGGTGCGAAAGAAACCTCTCTGACAGCTGAATTAAGCATATAATAAATGGTATAAGAGAGATGAAAAAGCATAGGAACCAAATTGGTGTCAGACATCAGAATCTGATATAAAAATAATAATTGCCCGGAAATTGCTTTTAATATGCCTGTTTGTAGATGCTAATTTATACAACATCAGGAATAGAAAGGAACAATCCCAATATGGATATATATTCATTTATCAACTCCAAAGATATAAGGGAATATTTAAAATAGATTCAATACCAATTTAGATCTCTTGAAACTGCCTGGCTGATATATGCTTGCCGGGCATTATCATTTAAGCAAAAGAAAGCAAAATGGGAGCAACTGATAATCTCAATGTCGGATTGTGAGGTTCCGTGTGTGGATAATTGTGTCGAGTGGAATAGTCTTCACTCATGTCTGAAACGGTATATTCATATTGTAGATCAGGAATTAGCGGAATTTTATAAGGAGAAGCCGCAAGGTGAATATGTTTAAGGGTTATATCCGGTAAAGTATATAGCCATTTTTCCACGTTCTGACAGTAAATCCATTTCCCCCAATAGTTGTTGCTGTCAGGACGTTTTTGTTAGAATTTGACATAAAAATAATAAATGCCCGGAATGATCATAGGATATATTCCGGGCATTATGCTATAACAGATTTTATTTTTGTTGTGCTGCAAGTTGTTTTTTTAATGCGGCAATTTCGGCAGCCTGATCGTTGATTAGAGAATCCTTGTCGGCGAGCAGCGAATCCCTGTCGGCGAGCAGCGAATCCCTGTCGGCGAGCAGCGAATCCTTGTCGGCGAGCTGTGAATCTTTGTCGGCAAGTTGTGAATGCATATCGGTAAGCTGTGAATGCATGTCTGTAAGCTGACAATCCTTATCACTAAGCTGTGCCTTCTGGTCATCAATCGTATTCTGCATCTCGTCAATCATATATTGTACGGTATTGTTATCTAAGATTTTCAAAGCATCGGAAAACATTGTCAGCACCTCCTCCGGTTTGTGAAGATACGACGCCATGTCCTGATAGATTGCCTCCAGCCATGGATAGACGGCGAGGATCTCTGTAAGATCGTCTACATTGCGGGTGGCAAGCAGGGACAGCCAGGCGGTCACTCGGTTATTCTTATCCATAGGATATTTGTTTTCGTTGAATACGTCAAGGAATATCAGATAGGAGCGCTGGAGAAGTTCCGGTTTCAATCCGGTATCAAAGACGGTCTTTCCGAAATGCAGATATTTACCGCCTAGTACCGGGGATTATTTTAATGGCAAAATGGTTGACAAATATATTCAGCCATGCTAACATAACGGTGTTATGTGGCTTTGAAATGGGGGATTTGAATGAAAGATGAACGGGAAACCAAGGACAAATTATTGATCAGTGCGAAGCAGGAATTCTTAGAGAAGGGATACCAGAAGGCATCCTTGCGGAATATCTGTAAGAATGCAGGCGTTACAACGGGAGCGTTATATTTCTTCTTTCAGGATAAGGAAGATCTGTTTGCATCGATCGTACAGCCGTCATTAGATCGGATTATTGCGATGCTGTCCCAACATACGAAGCAAGAATTAATGGAGTTACAGGAACATCCGGATGCACAGGAAGATAATATGCAGGATGATATCGTAGCAAGTAAAGCGATATTAGATGTGTTGTATGGAGATTATGATAACATTTTGCTGATCCTTACGAAGAGTCAGGGCTCACGATATGAGCATTGCGTGGACGAGTTTGTGGATATGTTGCAGCAAAGCTACCGGGTATTATCGGCAGAACAGGCGAGGCGGATGGGTGTGAAGCCGCCGGATGATTACACGCTTCACTGGGTATCGCATATTCAGATTGATGCGTTTGTGCAGTTGATCCTGCATGAGCCGGATAAGGTAAAAGCGTTAGAGCATTTAGACAGTATCCTGCGGTATTTGTTGGCAGGATGGATGGCATTATTTGAGAAGTAACAAAGGCTATGCCTATTGGATGTAGGCATAGCTAATATTTAACGGAGAACATAACGGTGTTATGTGAAAAACCGGAGCAATTGCAGATAATGTGTATATCAAATACAAATTATATAGATATAACAGTGACAGCCGGTTGCATGAAGTAAATGGCTGAAAGCATATGAAGGAGGAAAAAAGCATGTACGTAGAAGTAACGGATGTGAAGAAAAGTTATGGAGAGGGAGGCAGTTACATTCAGGTATTGAAGGGAGTTTCTGTTGGTGTAGAAAAGGGGAAAATGTGTGTGATTCAGGGAACCAGTGGTTCCGGCAAATCAACACTGCTTAACTGCATCGGCGGTCTGGATGTAGTAGATTCCGGTTCAATCAAAGTAGATGGAAAAGAGATGGTCGGATTGAAGACCGATGCCTTGTCAGATTACCGGAGAGATTATCTCGGATTTATCTTCCAGTTCTATAATCTGGTGCCGAATCTTACCATTCGTGAAAATATACAGGTGTGTGAGTATTTGACTGACAATCCGTTAGATATGGACGAGCTGTTGGATACATTAGGTCTTACGGAACATCAGAACAAGTTTCCATCCCAGTTGTCAGGTGGACAGCAGCAACGTTGTGCCATAGCAAGAGCGTTGATCAAGAATCCAAACCTACTGCTTTGTGATGAGCCGACCGGTGCACTGGATTCAAAGACCTCACGGGATATTCTCATTTTGCTGGAGAAGATCAATGCACAATACGGAACAACCATGATGATCGTTACACATAATAATGCGATCAAGGATATGGTGGATCAGGTCATTATATTAAAGGATGGTCAGATCCGGAAGAATTATTGCAATGAGGCAAAAGTACCGGCAGCAGAACTGGAGGATTTGTAGAATGCAGAAAGTATTACGGAAAAGAATCATAAGAGATCTGAAGAGTAATCTTGCCCGATACATAGCCCTTGCATTTTTGGTCATTCTCAGTATGTATCTGGTAGTGAGTCTGGTGGGAGCTGCTGAGACGATCATCCAGGGCAGTCGGGAATCCGATCGGAAGTCAGGAGTTGAGGACGGACAGTTTTCTCTATTTGTGCCGATGAAAGAGGAAGAATGGAACAATTTAACGGATGAAGGGATTACGTTGGAGAAAATGTTCTTTTTAGACTATTCGGTTATGAAATCCAAGACGTTGCGGGTATATCAGAATAGGGAAAAGATCGATCAGATCGCCCTGTGTGATGGGGATTATGCCAAGGCAGAGGATGAATTGGTATTGGAACGGAAATTTGCAGAAAATAATGAGATTAAGGTGGGAGATACTTTAGAACTTGGTGGACGTACCTTTACAGTTACTGGTATCGGAACGGTGCCGGATTATAACAGTGTTCTGAAGTCTCTTGGAGATACCAGTTGTGATACATTGAACTTTGGTCTTGCTTTTGTAACGAAGGATATGTACAAGATCCTGCAAAAGGAGGGCAAGAGTGCGAAGTCAGAGGAATATTATTATGCGTACCATCTGAATGGGAAAATGACCGATGAGGAGTTGAAAGATAAGCTGGAAGATCTTGAATTTTCTTCGGATGATGTAGAAGACGAGTTTTTTCAGGAATACTGGGATCGGACGATCGGGCAGAAGGATGAATTGCAGGATGGAATTCAGGAACTGTTAGATGGCAGCAAGGAATTGACGGATGGATTAGATGAGCTAAGCGGTCATAATGATGAATTAAAGGATGGTGCGAAGGAGATATTCGATTCTTATCTGTCTGAGGCAAACAGTGCACTTAGCGGATATGGGGTTGGAACTTTAACTGCGGATAATTTTGAATCAGTATTGCAGAAAAAGATCGATAATGAGAGCAGTGCTATTGTGAAGATCTCTATGCGGAATCTGTTAAAGACCTTGCAGGGATTACAGGAGTTCTCGGATGGTATTGAAGAGTATACAGATGGAACCAGGGAGGCTGCGGATGGTTCGGTAGAATTACAGGATGGAATACAGGAGTTAAAGGACGAGACAGATGATATGATCGATGAGATCTTTAACGCCGATGCAAGCAATCTGTTGTCCTTTGTAAAGGCTGCGGATAATGTACGAATCCGGGCGGCGGCAGGAGATCAGGAGTTAAATCGCAGTGTTGGAACGATAGCCGGTGTGATCATTTTGATCCTGATTGCCTATGTGCTTTCTGTATTTGTTGTACATTCGATCGATCAGGAAAGTGCCGTGATCGGCGCTCTGTATGCGTTGGGAGTGAAGAGCAAAGATCTGATGAGGCATTATGTTATGCTTCCGACAGTGTTAGCTGCTGTTTCCGGTGTGATCGGAACGGCACTTGCATACAGCAATATAGGGGTTCCGGTTCAGATGGCAGACTGCTATAATTATTATTCCATGCCGGATCTTAACGTGATCGTTATGCCATATCTGTTAGTCTATGGTGTGATCGTACCTCCGGTGATATGTCTGATCGTTACCAGATTAGTTATCCGGAAACGTCTGGCAAGACCGGTGCTTACCCTGTTAAAGAATGAACAGAAGGTAAATGCAGGGAAAGATGTGAAGTTAAAACATATGAAATTTATGCGGTTATTTAAGATACGACAGATCATTCGTGAGCGGCGGACGGCATTTACGGTTGTGTTTGGTATGTTTGTCAGCCTCCTGCTTGCAGTCATGGCATTGGAGATCTATGTATATTGTAATGGGGTAAATAAAGAGTATGTTGAGGATACGAAGTATGAATATATGTATACCTATAAGTATCCGAGTGAGGAACCACCAAAGGGTGGATACAAAGCATACGCAAAGACATTAAAGAAGGAGATCTATGGCTATACCTTTGATGTCGCAGTTATGGGAATTACGGAGGATAATCCGTTCTTTGATGTTACCTTTGCGGATACGGCCAATCAGGTAACGATCAGTTCTTCCATCGCATATAAGTATCATTTAAAGGTTGGGGACACCTTTACCTTAGAAGATACCGAGGCAGATCAGTTATATGCCTTTGAAGTGCATGAGATCACACAGTATGCGCCGAACTTTACCGTGTTTATGCCATATGACAAGGCAGTGGATCTGTTTGGGGAACCGGATGATTTCTACAATGTAGTATTTGCGGATCATGATCTCGGTGTGGAGAGTGGCAGACTGTATTCTACTACCACAAAAGAAGATGTGAAGAAGGCAGCAGGTATTTTCTCTGATCAGATGCAGGGAATGATCTTTACGATCGGAGGAGTATCCATTGTAATCTTTGCCATTGTATTATATCTGATGATGAAGGTGATGATCGACCGGTCATCCTTTAGTATTGCACTGATCAAGATCTTTGGATTCCGCAATAAGGAAGTGCGGAAGATGTACTTGGATGGGAATTTCTATGTTGTAGCACTTGGCGCTTTGATCTCGCTTCCGCTTGCGAAGCTGCTTATGGATGCGATGTATGAACCGGCATTTGTGCCAAATGTTGCCTGTGGTGTGGATAAGTCTTTCCCAATCTGGATGTATGTTGCGGTATTAGTAGGAATTCTGGTATTGTATTTTATTATTGATCACTTGTTGATATACCGGATCCGGCAGATGGTTCCGGCAGAGGTTCTTAAGAATCGGGAGTAAGATAGAGATTTTCGTTTATAGTGGTTCAAAGTATGCTATCATTAGGATAGTATATTTTGGAACCTTTTTAACTTTATAGGAAAGTTTGTTCTATAAGAGGAGAAGACATGTTAGATATTATTGTGGTAGAAGATAATAAAGAGATTGGCAAGCTGCTTTCTGATTTCTTACGGAAAGAACACTATACAGTCAGTGTTGTCGAGACGGGAGAAAAGGCGATTGCATTATTTGAACGATATGGAGCCAAATTAGTGATTCTTGACCTGATGCTTCCGGGCATAGATGGATTTGCCGTGTGTTCTAGAATTCGTGAGAGTTCCAATGCGCATATTCTGATTGCAAGTGCCAGAACACAGAAAGAAGATAAGTTAAAGGGCCTGAATCTCGGAGCGGATGATTATATAGATAAGCCATATGATGTAGATATTTTATTGGCGAAGATCAATGGTATATTCAAACGAAAGTATGCACAGGAAGAGATGATTCGCGGTGATATTAAGTTAAATACTGTTATGCAGACGGTTTACCTTGCGGTTGGAACAGAACCGGAACGGAGCTGGCAGCCGGTCGAGACGACAGCAAAGGAATTTGAACTGCTGAAATTATTGATGGAGAATCCGGGAGTGACGTTGAAGAAAGAGTATCTGTTTCATACCATATGGGGAAGTGACAGTGAATCGGAAATGCAGACATTGACGGTGCATATCAAATGGCTCCGGCACAAGATTGAGAAAGATCCCAAACATCCGGTACATATTATTACGGAATGGGGAACGGGGTATCGTTTTGAGTAGATATAGAAGATTTGCAGCAGGCATTTTGTTATTGGAATTATGCCTGATCGGAATATGTAATTTTATTATAGCAGGGTACGACTCCCACCGGGCACAGAAAGAATATCTTGTGGATGTCTCACGGGCGGCACAGGAAATGAGGGAAGGAACTTCAGCAAAAGATCTGGACATGAGAGAATATAATAGTCTTTTATCGGTTCAGATATTTGATCCGGATGAAGTGTGTAATGAAGAATACCGGATAGAAGACATTAATGGTACCTGGTATCGGTTCTGTTACCGGAAGAATTCAGGCAGTCACACGGTAATCATGATGAATGGAATGTGGATAGTTATGTGGCTGATATCTGCAGTTGTCCTGTATATGATGGGAAAGAAAGTCATTGCTCCATTTAATGCAATGGAATATCTGACCACAGAACTAGCAAGGGGCAATCTGTCGGTTCCGGTAAAAGCAGAAAAAAGTAAGTTTTTTGGACGTTTTCTGTGGGGAATGGATATGTTGCGTGAGAAACTGGAATCAGATAAGATCCGTGAGCTGGAATTGGAAAAGGAGAAAAAAACATTAGTATTATCTCTGTCACATGATATCCGGACACCGTTGTCTGCAATTGATCTGTATACAAAGGCACTTGCCACCAATTTGTATGACAAAGAGGAAGAACGGCAACAGGCCATTGCAGGAATCCGAAAGAATGCAGACGAGATCAACCATTATGTAGAACAGATTGTACAGGCGGCAAGGGAAGATTTTCTGCAAATGGAAGTACATAATGGAGAAATCTATCTTTCAAAGGTGATACACATGCTTGTCCATTACTATGCAGAGAAGTTGGAACAGATTCATACAAGTTTTATAGTGGAAGAGGTGCCGGGATGTCTGGTATATGGGGATGAAGACCGTATGATTGAGGCAGGACAGAATATACTGGAAAATGCGATTAAGTACGGAGATGGGAGAAGTATATGGATATCATTTTCAGAGGAAGAGGATCATGTGCTTGTGTCAATTACAAATACCGGACACACATTGCCACAGGAAGAGATGACACATATATTTGATTCGTTTTACCGGGGAAGTAACAGTGAACAGATAAGGGGAAGCGGATTAGGATTGTATATCTGTAAGGAGCTTCTTCACAAGATGGATGGCGAGATCTTTGCCGGAACAGCGAAAGACAATGAATTTACGGTTACAATAGTTTTGCGAAAGATATAGTAAGAATGTATCGTTAGATCGGGTGGGAATGATCCTGTCCGGTCTACTGTTGCTTTATAGGCAGTAGATGATTTAAGGATTATTTAATAATTCTTCTGTTATGCTGAATGCAAGAAAACAGGAAGGGAGTTATTTATATGTATCTCAATATATTGAAAAGAGATTTGAAGAGGAATCGTACCATGAATATAATTCTGCTGCTTTTTGTAATTCTGGCTGCAATGTTTGTGGCAAGTGGATTGAATAATGTGGTAACCATATTAAATGGAACGGATTATTTTTTTGAAAAAGCGGGACTGCTGGATTATATGATATTTACCCAGTCGGGAGATGGAGGTGTCGGGAAACTTCTGGAGAATTCAACATCCGTTTCAAATTTCCGGGAGGAACATTGCATCTGGGGTTCCAATGATGATGTGACAGTAAATGGAAAGAAGCTTAGTACCAAGAATAATACACTGGTATTGCAGTCGTTAGAAAAAGATCAGCTGCATTTTTTTCTGACGGATAATGAGCAGCTTACACAGGTAAAGCAGGGAGAAATCTATATCACAAGTGGAATGCTTGCTAAGAATCGTGCAAAGGTGGGAGATATGCTCCGTATTCAGATGCAGGATGTGGATATGACGTTCCGGATTGCCGGAGAGATCAAGGACGCTTTACTTGGCTCCGACATGATGGGAAATACCCGGTTGATCATGAATAGTAAGGATTATCAGGTGTTTGCAAGAAGTGAGAAGGTAAAGACGTATGACGGAAGGATCTTTCATGTTGCAACGGACGATACGAAAGCACTTGCTTCCGAGTTGACCCGGGCATCTAACATTTTGTTTAGTTCAGATCGCTCCACGATCAAAATGGCGTATGTAATGGATATGATTGTGGCAATGGTCGTGTTAGTGCTTAGCATCTGTTTAATTATTGTGTCGTTTGTGATCTTAAGATTTGTGATCGCATTTACCATACAAGGGGAATATCGTGAGATTGGGGTTATGAAAGCGATTGGAATTAAAAATAGCCGGATTCGCAAATTGTATATAGTCAAATATTGTGTAATGGCTTTCGTGGGAGGAGTGACCGGTTTTGCCCTGAGTATTCCGTTTGGTAACATGTTGATTGCGTCGGTATCTGCCAAAATGGTTCTTGGAAATGACAATGGTCATGGAATCAATGCAATCGGTACAGTACTGGTTATGGTGTTGATGGTATGGGTTGCTTATCTGTGTACAGGCAATGTAAAGAAACTAACACCGGTTGATGCAATACGGAGTGGTCAGACCGGAGAGAGATACCGGAAGAAATCCGGGTACCGCATGGGACGTTCCCATGTGCAGGCATCATTTTATATGGCGGCAAATGATGTGCTGAGTGCACCGAAACGGTATCTGACTATATGGCTGGCCTTTTTCCTGTGTTCCGTTATTATGTTGGGAATGGTGCTGGTATCCTCCACAATGAAGAGTAAGAATCTGATCACCTGTTTTGGAAAGGAATCAGACATCTATATACCGGATGCCAAACTGATCAAAATGAGTGTTATGAAGGAGGATGGGGAAAAGCAGTTAAAAGAGAATTACCGGTCAATGGAAAGGGATCTGGAAGAGAAGGGAATGCCGGGCAAAGTCAGCATGGAAATCTGGTACCAATATTCCTGTGAGGTGGACGGAGAGGCCTATTCGGTTATTTTCCAGCAAAATACGGAGACAAAAGCATCCGAGTATAGTTATACAGAAGGAACTGCGCCGCAAAATGCAAATGAGATTGCAATCACGCCTGCGATTGGCGAACAATTAGGAATAGGAATTGGTGATACGATTACAATTGATTTTGGGGCGGAAAAAAGAAAGTGTATGGTAACGGCAATGTTTCAGTCAATGAACCAGCTTGGCAAAGTCGCAAGACTGCATGAGGATGCACCTGCCTCGATGGTATATGCCAATGCAATGATGGCATATCAGATTGATTTTGCGGATCATCCGGATGAGAAGGAGATTACAAAACGGGTACAGGAGATCAAGCAGATGTATGATATTAATGGGGTCTATGATGCGGCAGGATATTGCGTGGATTGTATGGGGGTTGCGGATGTAATGGATTCTGTGATCCTGCTACTTCTGGTTATAACAGGAATTGTAGTGATTCTTGTAACAGTGTTGATGGAACGTTCTTTTCTGTCAACGGAGACTGGTCAGATTGCGCTTTTGAAGGCGATTGGATTTACAAATGGAACTATATGGAAATGGCAGGTGTGCCGTTTTCTTCTGGTAGCGATACTGGCAGAGTTGTGTGCGGTGGCGTTTGCAGTACCCGTTACAAAATTGTGGTGTGATCCGATCTGGGCGATGATGGGGGCGACAGAAGTTCGGTACTGTTTTGATCCGATAAAGATGCTGTTGATCTATCCGGGTATTATTCTGGGAGCGACATTGCTCACGATTGGAATCACTGCATGGAGGGTATACGCGATCCGTGGAACGGATTTGGTAAATGTAGAATAGAACAAGAGGATAGCATAGAGAATGATTGATGGGAAAGGATGGGAAGAAAGATGGGAAATATATTAGAAGTAAAAGATCTGTGTAAGACTTATGTGATTGATAAACGACAGAACAATGTATTGCGTAATGTGAGTTTCAATGTGGAAAAGGGGGATATGGTTGCTATTATGGGACCGTCCGGTTCCGGAAAATCCACCTTGTTGTATTCTGTGTCAGGTATGGATCTTGCAACAAGTGGATCGGTCTTTTTTGATGGTCAGGATATAATGAAACTGGATAAGAACGCATTGGCAAAGAAGCGGTTAGATGAGATGGGATTTATCTTTCAGCAAATGTATATGATGAAGAACCTGACGATTCTTGATAATATTCTGCTTCCGGCAATAGAGAGTAAGAAGTCGAAAGAGAGCCGGGCAGAGAAGGTATCCCGTGCGGAGGCACTGATGCGAAAATTATCGATTATTGAGGTGGCGGATCATGACATTAATGAAGTGTCCGGGGGACAGTTGCAGCGTGCCTGTATCTGCCGGAGTATGATCAATCATCCGAAGCTGTTGTTTGCGGATGAGCCGACAGGTGCGCTTAACCGGGCATCCTCTACGGAAGTGATGAATGAGCTGGTTCGTTTAAATGAGGAGGGAACCACGATCATGATGGTGACACATGATGCAAAAGTGGCATCACGCTGCAAGCGGGTATTCTATATTTTAGATGGCACAATTAAAGGAGAATATATCGCACCGGTAGACGAGAGTCTGTCAGATATGGATCGGGAGAGGAGATTGAATAACTGGCTGTTAGATTTTGGATGGTAGAACGGATGCTTATTATATACTTTGAGAGGAAAGACTTGCCATGAGAGTAAGATGGGCGTAGAATAAAAGGGAAATTTAACAGGTTGAACAACCTTGGATTTTCGATAAACGCTTGATTATATGAGGAGGATACATACGGATATGACAGACAAAGTAAAAAAGAATGGCAGAAAGATTCTGCTGCTCGGTTCGCTGATCTGTGGCATGGCCGGTGTTATACCGTGCACAGTTGTGCATGCAACAGACATGACAAGCCGGGTGGCTGCAACGGAAAGTGCATCTTTGCAGCAAACATCAACAGAAAGTACATTTCCCGAAACTACTACGGAGCAATCTCCAAAATCAGATGACAATTTATCTGTGGTTAAGATTAAGTCCATTGATATTGTCTCAAAGAAATCCATGAAATTGACATGGGATAAGAATAAAAAGATGGATGGATATATCATTTATCGCAAGGTGGAAAACGGAGACTGGAAGAAAGTAGGAACGTGCAAAGGCGGGCAAAAGACTTCTTATACAGATAAGGGACTTACATATAAGGAAACGTATGCGTATGCTGTTGTAGCTTATCAGACAAAGAATGGAAAGAAGATATATTCAGTTCCGACCGGAGAGGGAACAACGAAGAAACTTTCTTTTTATAGCAAATATAAGAAAGGATTAAAATACTATTATGATGCAGATGGAAATGTGATCAAAGATGTGGAGGGGATCATTGGAAAACAGAAATCCTATGTATTGAAAGTCAACACATCTGCCTGTGTGGTAACGGTATATGCGAAGGATGGAAAGAAGGGTTATAAGATTCCGGTGAAGTCATTCCTGTGTGCACCGGGTAAGACGAACAAGACCGGAACCTTTTACACAGGTGTGACACACCGGTATTGGATATTGTTCTATAATTCATATAGTCAATGGACAAAGCAGATCCACGGAAATATATTGTTCCATACATCACCATACACAAAGTACCGGAATAACAAGTCGCTGGATGTAAAAGAGTATAACAAGATGGGAACCAGAGCATCCCATGGCTGTATCCGCCTGCAATGTGTGAATATGAAATGGATCTATGATAATTGTAAAGGTAAGACAAAGGTAGTTATTTATGAGAGCAAGAATCCGGGACCATTCGGCAAGCCGGAATTAGAGAAACTTCCGTCATGGCACAAATGGGATCCGACCGACCCGGCAAGTGCGAAATGGTGTAAGAAGAAGGGATGTCACTAAATCCTGCATTGCGTTAATACATCATAAATGCTATGATATACGCAAGATTTTGTTGCAAAGGAGATTATTACAATGGTAAAAATGATGATGCATGGCTGTAATGGTCATATGGGACAGGTAATTACTGAGTTAGTAGCAAAAGATTCCGATATTGAGATCGTGGCCGGAATTGATGTGGTGGATAACCGTGACAATGGATATCCGGTGTTTACCAACATTTTCGATTGTGACGTGGAAGCAGATGTGATCGTGGATTTTGCAGCAGCGGTTGCAGTAGATAATCTGTTAAAGTATAGCAAGGCAAAGAAGATTCCGGTTGTGCTCTGTACGACAGGGTTAAGTGAACAGCAGCTTGCAGACGTGGAGAAGACAAGTAAAGAGGTTGCTATTTTGAAGTCTGCGAATATGTCTTTGGGAATCAATACATTACTGAAGCTGTTAAAAGATGCAGCCAAAATATTTGGCAATGCCGGATATGATATTGAAGTAGTAGAACAGCATCACCGTCTGAAGAAGGACGCACCGAGTGGTACCGCTCTTGCGTTAGCAGATTCTGTCAATGAGGCACTTGGCAATGAGTATGAGTATGTATATGACAGAAGTACCAGAAGTGAACAGCGTCCGGACAAGGAGATCGGTATTTCATCGGTTCGCGGTGGCACGATCGTGGGTATACATGATGTCATCTTTGCAGGAACGGATGAGGTGATCACATTTAATCATACCGCTTATTCGAAGTCTGTCTTTGCAAAGGGTGCAATTGAGGCTGGCAAGTTCTTAGCAGGTAAGCCGGCTGGTATGTATGATATGGCAGATGTGATCGAGGCACAGGCATAACAGGAGGAACAATTGTGAAAAAGTATGATGTAGTTGCTCTTGGCGAGTTATTGATTGATTTTACAGACTATGGAAACAGCGAACAGGGCAATCCGGTGTTTGAGGCAAATCCGGGTGGTGCTCCTTGTAATGTATTAGCGATTCTTAAGAAGTTTGGTAAGTCGTGTGCATTTGTTGGCAAAGTGGGTAATGATGTATTTGGCAAGATGCTGACAGGTATATTAGATGAAGTAGGAATTGCACATGAGGGTCTTGTGGTGGATCCTTATTACAATACAACGCTGGCATTTGTTAAGAACTTTGAGAATGGAGACCGGGAGTTCTCTTTTTACCGGCATCCGGGAGCGGATATGATGCTCCGTTCAGAGGAGCTTTCCTGTGAGCAGATCGCAGATGCCAGAATCTTTCATTTTGGAACGCTTTCCATGACGGATGAGGTAGTCCGGAATGCGACTAAGAAAGCAATTGCAACAGCAAAAGAGAATGGATTGCTGATCTCCTTTGATCCGAATTTAAGACCTCCGCTTTGGAGCAGCTTAGATGATGCGAAAGAGCAGATTGCATATGGCATGAGCCAGTGTGATATTCTGAAGATCTCGGATAATGAGATTGAATTCATGACCGGAACCTCTGATTTTGATAAAGGTGCAGCAATGCTGCAGGAACCGTATCCAAATATCCGCCTGTTGAATGTAACAGCGGGTGCAGATGGCAGTTATTCCTACTATCAGGGAAGAAAGGTATTTGTACCATCTTATCTGCTTGGTGGAACGGTTGATACAACAGGAGCCGGTGATACATTCGGGGGATGTGTTCTCAATTATGTCCTAGATCATGATATTGACCATCTGACAGATGCGGAACTTACGGAGATGTTGCAGACAGCAAATGCGGCAGCATACCTTGTAACCACTAAGAAGGGTGCTATCCGTTCTATGCCGGAACCGGAAATGGTGCAGGAGATTGTGAATTTGGTAAAAAAATCTGTATGATTAATCTGATTAAGAAAAAGCTATATACAAAGTAAGTATGCGGAAAGGATTGGAACATGAAAGACGGTTTTATCAAGGTTGCGGCTGCTGCTCCAGAACTTCGGGTGGCAGATTGTGTATATAATGGAAGTCAGATTGAACAAACGATACGGGATGCGGAGAAGATGCATGTCAAATTACTGGTATTTCCGGAACTGTGTATTTCCGGTTATACCTGTGGAGATCTGTTTCTGCAGGATGCCCTTTTGACCGGATGTGAGAGAGAATTGGTACGGTTGTTAGATGCTACAAAGGCAATGGATATTTTGTATGTAGTCGGAATGCCATTTCCCTATAGGAACCAATTATATAATGTGGCAGTATTCTGTAAGGGTGGAGAGATTCTTTCCATGATCCCGAAAACATATATTCCCAATTATCAGGAATTCTATGAGGCAAGACATTTTGCCGTTGGAATGAGAGAACCGATTGTAGTAGAGTTTGCCGGACAGGAAGTATTATTTGGAACTGACATTTTGATGAGTTGCGAGAATATGCCGGAGTTTGTGGTTGCAGGAGAGATCTGCGAGGATCTGTGGGTGCCGGATTCACCATCGGTACGGCATGCATTAGCGGGTGCTACGGTGATCTGTAATCCATCCGCAAGTGATGAGATTGCAACCAAACCGCAGTATCGGCGGAATCTGGTTGCCATGCAGTCAGCAAAGCTTATAGCCGGCTACATTTATGCAGATGCAGGAAATGATGAATCTACACAGGATCTGGTGTACAGTGGACACAACCTGATTGCAGAGAATGGAACGGTGTTAGCGCAGTCGGCATTATTTGAGCATGGGATGACCGTGACGGAACTTGATGTGAAACGGTTAGCTGCGGAACGCAGGAAAGCAACTACTTTTGCGAATAAGGATAATGGTTATTGCGAAGTTTATTTCACTTGTGAATTAGAGGACACGGAGCTTACAAGAGTTTTTTCAAGGACACCGTTTGTACCTTCTGATACACATAAGAAGAACCAGCGTTGTGAAGAGATTCTCACATTACAAGCAATGGGACTACGCAAGCGGTTGAAGCATACGGGATGTAAGACTGCGGTGATCGGGCTTTCGGGAGGTCTGGATTCGACACTGGCATTATTGGTGACGGTCAAGGCTTACGATCTGCTTGGTATGGATCATAAGGACATTATTGCGGTGACTATGCCGGGCTTTGGAACGACAGACCGGACCTATCAGAATGCGTTAGAGTTAGCACGATGCCTTGGTGCGACACTCAAAGAGATCCCAATCGTTGATGCGGTGCGGCAGCATTTTAAGGATATTGAACAGGATGAGAATGTGCATGACATAACGTACGAGAATGGTCAGGCAAGAGAGCGTACACAGATTCTGATGGACATTGCCAATAAGAATAATGGTATGGTGATCGGAACCGGAGATATGTCAGAGATGGCGCTTGGATGGGCGACCTATAATGGAGATCATATGTCCATGTATGCAGTCAATGTATCCATCCCGAAGACACTGGTACGGTATCTGGTACAGTATTATGCAGAGAATACGGATGAGAAGACCTCGGTGGTATTGTTTGATGTGTTAGATACGCCGGTCAGTCCGGAGCTGCTTCCACCGGAAAACGGAGAGATTGCCCAGAAGACAGAAGATATTGTGGGACCATATGAATTGCATGATTTCTATCTGTATTATTATATGCGTTTTGGATATCGTCCGGGTAAGATCTATCGGATTGCGCAGAAGACGTTTGCCGATGTGTATGATAACGCGACAATTCTGAAATGGATGAAGACATTTTATAGAAGGTTTTTCTCCCAGCAGTTCAAGCGTTCCTGTGTGCCGGATGGACCAAAGGTCGGAACGGTTTCCCTGTCCCCGCGTGGAGATCTCCGGATGCCAAGTGATGCAAGCGTTGCGTTATGGATGCAGGAATTAGAACAATTGTAAAAATTAAATTTTTGTGAACTATACTAAAAAAACTGTTCATTATTGAGAAATGTGATATAATGTACCCGGGTTTGGTTGTCCAAACCCGGGTATAGTTATTTGATTGGGATGCATCAGCCAGAAGGCATTTTAATCAAAGCAGGAGGATGACAGATTGGATAATAATGATGCGAAGATCCGCCGCGGTCAGGCAGATGACCGGTCAAAGGTTGTCATACATGTGACGGACTTACATAAGATTTACAAAGTAGGAACTACGCAGGTGCGTGCCCTGAATGGTGTTGATTTTGACGTACAGGAAGGGGAGTTTTGTGCAATCGTAGGTACATCCGGTTCCGGTAAGTCCACGTTGCTGAATATGCTAGCAGGATTGGAAAAACCGACAAGTGGTGAGATTGTGATTGCAGGACAACATATAGAGAAGATGAATGAGAAGCAGCTCGTTAAGTTCCGCAGAGAAAATGTTGGATTTATCTTTCAATCATTTAATCTGTTAGGAACGCTGAATGCACTGGAGAATGTTGCACTTCCGTTATCATTCCGGGGAATCCCCAAACCGATCCGACTGAAACGGGCAATGAAGATGCTTCGAATGGTGGGACTGAAGGAACATGCAATGCATAAACCTAATCAGATGTCAGGAGGTCAGCAGCAGCGAGTTGGTATGGCAAGAGCGTTGGTTGTGAATCCGAAGATCATGTTTGCGGATGAGCCGACCGGTAACTTAGATTCAAGAACATCAAAAGAGATGATGAACCTGATGCGTCACATTGTAAATGAACACAAAAAAACACTGGTTATGGTAACACATGATAATAGTCTTGCGGCAATTGCGGATAAAGTAATCCGGATTGTGGATGGTGAGATTATTGATATAGAAGATAGAAGGAATCCGGATGCAAAGGAGAATAGAAATGAAACGATGGAGTAATACAGTTACAAAGAGAATAATGGTATTGTTGATGAGTGTTTCTCTTATGGGAAGCCCATTGATGAAGGCAGTACCTGTGTATGCAACGCAGACAACCACACAGGAGTCGACAGAGAATACGAACATTGATGCAAATGGAACACTTGGAAAAAATTCAGATGTCGGAATTGATGTAACAAAGTCGATTGCCGGAACGATTGGTAAGAGCGTTAAGATTTCTTTCAATTTGAAGTCGAGTGATTCCGGTACGATCAAATTAAAGAGTGTTTATCCGGTGATTGATTCTATGTTCCCATTTGAAACAAGCGGGGACGCTTATAAGGTGATCAAAGCAGATGATGCCAATAAGCAGGCTGTGTTGCCGGCTGAATATAAGATGACAGCAAGATCGGATCTGCAAAGTGGATACCAGAGTGTCAAGTTTATTGGGGAATATTCGAAAACCGGTTCCGATGGAACGACCAAAGATTATTATGTAATTAAGACGATTAATATCTATTTCTCAATAGACGGAAGCAAATCTTCAACAAAAGGAAACAAAAGCACTACAGGTGGAAAGACGGATGGTGAAACAGATACAACACCGGATGATACGGATATCCCGGATACACCAACTGATGATGGCAGTTCCGGAAGTGATTCAAGCGGGGAGGCAGAGGCACCGAAGCTGATCATTACCGGCTATGATTCAGATCCGAAAAAGATTATGGCAGGACAGAGTTTCAAGATCAAGATTCACATTCAGAATTCCTCTAAAACGACTAATGTCTGTAATGCCAAGTTTTTAGTTGGTGATGAGGCAGGTAACTTCTTGCCGACATCCGGTTCCAATGCAGTATTTGTTGATAAGATTGCTGCAGGTGAGACGGGTGATGTTGAGATTGAATTGAAGACATCTGCAGAATTGGCACAGAAGAACTATCGGCTGGTAGTAAAGGGCGATTTTGATGATGGCAATGGCAATTCCTTTACGGCAGGGGAAAGTGTATATATTCCGGTATACCAGGAAGTAAAATTAGGTATCACAGATGTGAGCATGTCTCCGGAATCAATCGGGATTGGCTCCCAGGGAAGCCTGATGTTTACGATTAACAATCAGAGTGGTGCCGGCATTTACAATGTTAAGGTCAACACAAAGGATGATGCGGTTACCAGTGATGAATGTTATGTGGGTAATATCGCTGCTAATTCATCTGCATATGCAACGGTAAATGTGACAGGTGCTGCGGATAATTCAGATAAAGGTACGGTTAAAGTTGTTATTTCTTATGAGGATTCAGAAGGAACTGCGTCAGAGATCGAACAGGATGTAACGTGCAGCGTAGGTGAGGATGCGATAGATGATATGTCAGGTGATGTAACGGATGACTATGAGGATGCAGAATATACCGAAGGACCTGCATGGTGGGTGTATGTTATTATTGGCATAGTTGTGCTCGCTGTGATCGTCGTAATTGTAGTGATCATTGTTAAAAAGAGAAAGAAAAAAATGGCAGAATTGTTAGCAGCCGAGGACGAGGACGAAGATGGTCTGCTTAGTGTAAGTGATGGGCTGTTACAGGAAGAGGAAAACAAAGAACAGGATGATACGATCCGTGTAGAAGGCAATGACACGGGATCATTTGATTTTGCAAATGGAGAGGAAGATAAGGAACATGAAGATTTCTGATATCCTTGGAATGAGTCTGACCAACCTTTGGCGTAGAAAAATGAGAACGTTATTAACTGTCCTGGGTGTTATTATCGGAACAGCATCCATTGTGGTTATGTTGTCATTGGGTATTGGACTGAAGCAGGCGATGGTGAGTCAGGTCAGCTCGGCTGGCGGGCTGACGGAAATCATGGTTACAGGCGGTGATGACAGTGGTATGTCGGAACGTTTGTTAGATGATGATACCATGCAGACATTTCTTGATATGGAACACGTAGATTCTGTTGAACCGCAATTGACTTATAGTATGCCTTTGCAGGTGGGTAAATATGAGGCGGATTCTGTAACGGTGATTGGAATTCCACAGAAGAATCTGCAGGAAATTGAATTGGAAGAGGGAAGTACACCGGATACAGAAAATGGTGGAAGTCTTTCTCTGATCGTTGGTAATCAGGTACTTTCGGATTCCTTCTTTGAATCGGCAACGGGTGAATATCCATATTGGGAGAATAATGAGGCTCCGGATGTAGATCTGATGAAAGATCAGATGTTTGGCGGTATTACTTCAGATGACGTTGCAGGTGACGACACGACAAATGTGACAGATGATTCCTCAGATACCTCACTTGTAGATGTGGTAGATTCTGCGTTTACGGAAGGGGCAGATGATTTTTCCGCAAGTGATGATTTTTCCCTGGATGATATCGGAACAACAAAAGCACAGGATGATGATGCAGATGACGATGCCCCATCTTCTACGACGGAGAATAGTGTGGAAACACAGGAACCAACAACGGAGGATATTTCATCAGGTGACAGCGGATTGGAATACGACGGGATTGGAGATATGGGAGAAGATTCGATGTCCTATACCTCTTTTACACCGGATATGAAAAAAGTTCCAATTAAGGTTGCGGGAATAACAGCCGGTACGGATACAGATTATACAGAATTTTCTTATAACTGTTATACGGATATTGATAGTCTTAAGGCATTTTTAAAGAAGAATTATTCAGAGAATCAGGTGATTCCGGGACAGCCGACAGACAAAAAAGGAAAACCGTATCGAGATCTCAAATATTCCCAGTTTGTCGTAAATGTAGATGATTCTTCAAATGTAGAGGCCGTTCTTCAGGATATTCAGGATATGGGATATTATGGAGAAACAAACAAGGAATGGATCGAGGAGACAGAGAAACAGTTTATGATTATTGAAGCAGTTCTTGGTGGAATTGGTGCGGTTGCGATGTTGGTCGCTGCCATCAGTATTGCGAATACAATGACGATGTCTACTTATGAGAGAACAAAAGAAATTGGTGTAATGAAGGTGCTCGGTTGTGCACTTGGCAATATTCGTTCCATGTTTTTGGCTGAAGCTGCATTTATTGGATTTTTAGGCGGAGTGGCAGGTATTATTTTGAGTTATGTGCTGTCCATCGTATTAAATAAAGTGATCGCGCCTCGGTTTATGGGGGATATGTTAGAAGGATATGGCAGTAATGTAAGTATTTCTGCAATTCCACTCTGGCTTGTCGCACTTGCAATTGTATTTTCAACGTTAATCGGAATGATTGCAGGTTTCTTCCCGGCACAACGTGCAACCAAGTTAAGTCCACTTGCGGCAATCCGCAACGAGTAAACCTTTACCCTTGCACAGCGTAAGGATTGTGAGATGTGTGAGGGCACATGCGATAAGATATAGAGAAAGCCATGTTGGTTTGCCTTTATGGTACGCAGGCACGCTTGCGCTATGCTTCATACGCAGCGGTG
>ENA-OPUE01000445-OPUE01000445.1-human-gut-metagenome-genome-assembly--contig:-NODE-445-length-34125-cov-14.330056_pt1:0-30000 | contig 34125 bp, 34 predicted proteins | sample MGYA00241466_ERZ501924 | MGnify/ENA primary metagenome ERZ501924 (study PRJEB25962, sample SAMEA2042223) | human gut metagenome | biome: human gut; feature: human-associated habitat; material...
ACGTGAAGACCGAATACCAGACGTCCAACGGCAGGATTGACATTGTCTTCGATACGGACAAATATGTCTATATCATTGAGTTGAAGCGCGACGAATCCGCCGAAACTGCTCTGAAACAAATCGAGGAAAAAGGTTACGACAAACCGTTCCTCGCAAGCGGCAAGCAGATAATCAAGCTCGGCATCAATTTCTCCTCTGAGACCAAAACCATTGACGGCTGGGCTGAGGCGTGACACACTCTACCTGATTACTCGTATCCGTTATACTATACAATTCGGACGTGGGATTCTTTCAGTAAGTCGATCAGATTCTCAAATGGAATTCCTTCCACATCATCCTGACCATGTTGATATTGGTCAATTGCTGCCGCCAGCGCTCTTGCCCTATCTATAAAGTTGCCGGTCCTCACATGTTGCCTGCCTGCCCCGCAATGGCAACATTGATAACTGACGGACGTCGTCCCGGTCATCGGATTTCCTGCAAATGAATATACGCAGGCATCTTCCCCGCACTCGTCACACTTGACACATAGCCATCCGTTACCTTGCTCCCATAACTTCAGCAGGGTGCCGACGGCTATCGGCCCCTTTATGCCATATACCGAAACCGGCGCCGGCGACAAGAACAGCTCACGATGACTGTATATATACTCCCGGCTTCCGACAATGAGCTGAAGGTTGTCGGACAACATTTCGCTTTCCATCGGTTCCACAGAGCCGATTATCTCATCTGTCTCAGACATATTATTTATTATAGCATTTCTATAGTTCAATTATATATACAGCAAATCAGCATCATTCTTACGTATTTTTCCATATCCGACTTAAATACTTGATTAAATACCAGGTCATCTTAGAGGCGTTGCGCTAGATTGTGGCGAGATAACAGCAGCCAAATAGTCGCATTGTCAGATTATTAGATTTGGAAAAATCAACCACAAAAAATGACCATTATGCGAAGAATTATTTTCACTATCTGTTTTACATTCATTACAGCCATTTCGCTGGCTCAGAGGACATAAGCGTTTTGCTCACAATAATCTGTGAGGCATTTGAAGTTTATGCCACAAAAGGAATTCCTGCATCATGAAATAGCTCTGAGACTAGTAAGAAATAAGATGTAAGAACTTCGGAAAGCATCAGTATATATAATGTAATTGAACCCTGTCCGGACGTCTGCTTCCCGGACGGGTTTGGAAAAATCAAGAAAGGAGAGGACTGGTTTATGGTTGACAAGAACGGCGAGATTACCAAAGTTGAGACAGAGTAACTTGAAAGGTCTCTCAAATAAGGGAAAGCTAGGAACTGCAACAGAAATAAAACAGCGAATATGGCCTGACTTTGACAGACTAAGCATCTAAACGCAAGTAGAGTGAATTTACAGGTTCTCCTTCAGGAATAAAACAGACTTGCTTAGGTCGATGATGATGGTAAAATGCCGCCATATTTCATTTCCTGCGACAGCTATATACTCATCGCTTGCCATCGCGCCTGCTTTGTCCGTGCTGTACCGGGCTTTACCTTGGGACAACAGGACACTGTCCGCAGTCACTTTATCGACAGCAAACTCATAACCGGCTGATTCTCCGCCCACGCCACCATGCTTGTAGTAGAATGGATTCTTTTCCTGAATCTTATCCAATCCATATTTAGCTGCGGCCTTGCTGGTAAATTCGAGGCCCTTTCCTGAGCCGGTATCCAGCAGTGCCTTGCCGGAAATAACTTTACCCGGAATAACTGTGACATCAATGGGGACTAAAATCTTTCCATGATGGTTCGAATCAGTCTCTATCGGTATGCGAGAAAAGCCCTCTGTCTGAGCCGAGGCGAGTTTATCTGACAGCGTTAATTTTTCATTCTTATAATCAATGACAATAATCTTTTCTTTCAAATCTTTAAGGCCGAAGATTCCATCGGCCGTGTCACCAAGGATGGCATGCAAATCAATAACAGGAACCATCTGGGGAGAGTATTGCCTTCCATTCATCGAGACATTGACGCCGGAGAAGATAAGCGTCGTTTTCCTGGCTTCATTTCCTGCTCCCCGCACCATCGCTTTGCCCATCCGTGCATACTTGATCCCGCTTTCAGAAAGCCAGGTACTGTCCAGATATACATCGGAGGAACCAGTATCGAAAACCAGCCTTGCAGGCTTACCGTTCACTTCTGCATTCAGATAGATGTGATTGGAAATAAACTCAAAGTTATGCTCCTGGGCGTGGAGGAGGGCACCAAGAAGTAGCATTAACGAAAACGAAAAAAAGTGTTTCATATCCGAGGATGCGAGCAAATTACAGTTTATATGTCAACAAATATACTGATAGTCTTTTATATAGACAAACGAGCAGGAAGAAAACAACTTCGTTTTCCACATACTCGATTATTCGCGTTTTGCTCACAATAATCTGTGAGGCATTTGAAGTTTATGCCACAAAAGGAATTCCTGCATCATGAAATAGCTTTGAGACTGGTAAGAAATAAGATGTAAGAACTTCGGAAAGCATCAGTATTGTATAATGATAAAATATAATTGAACCCTGTCCAGGCTTCAGCTTCCGGACGGGTTTGTAAAACAAAATAAAGGCTAAAATGAGAACTTTAATCAAAAACGTTTGGAATGAGTTTGTCAATTCCAAAAACACCTTGTCAACCCACCTTGTCAATGACAGCATCCCTATCATTTGGTTCGGTGACCTCAACAAATATTATGAATCAGACAAGAAGATAGTGACTGTCAGTCTGAATCCGTCAAATATTGAGTTCGAGGACAAAAAAGGAAATAAGATCAATCGGTTCCCCAATGCATCTGCTATCAAGGGATTAAATTCCCTATCTCACAAGGAAATTTCCACTTACGAGACCGCAATGAACAATTACTTCAATGTGAGACCTTACACCAACTGGTTCAGAAATCCAGAATACGCCCTACACGCCTTGGATGCAAGTTATGGAGGCAAGATGGCAAACCCACAAGAGGCTTATTATAATACAGCCATCCATATTGACATCAAATGTCCCCTTGCAACCGACCCGACATGGAGCAAGTTACCAAAGGAGATTGCTAGTTATTTGGACAAGCAATTCAAAGGGATTGGGTATTTTGATAATTTATTGAACATCTTAGAACCGGATATCATTCTGGTTTCTACAAATCGCGCCTACATCGCAGACAATTTCAGAAACGCCGATGGAGTTTCGTGTTCTTCGAAGAACGGCATAACAATTAAAATCGATCACACATGCCGCAATGGTAAAGTGTGCCAGAGAGGATTCTGCGGATGGAAGCTTCCAAAGGGAGTCCTGATTGCAGTCCCTGCCAGTCCTCAGCCATGGTGGAATCCTGGACAAAGCAAAGAAGTTGCATTCTTCACAAAAGGATTCAACATGCTAAGGAACAGCGGACTGACATTCTAACAGGTTGGCCTAAAAAAAGAAGCTCTTTCTTCCTGAGCACAGCAAAAAAAGAACTGTTTTCTGACAAATAAGCTGTAAGAACTTCGGAAAGCATCAGTATAGTATAATGATAGAATGTAATTGAACCCTGTCCGAGCTTCTGCTTCCGAACGGGGTTGCAAAACAAAAAGTCATATGAAATTCGACAGCAATACACTGCTCAGAATAGCGATGAAGGGTATCTGTAATGTAGTGAACCGATACATCCAGTCCGGCAGCATCATTGACAAAGATTACCTCCAGGAACTGGAGCAAGACAACATTATCAAGTGGTATCGTACCGAGATTGCTAAGGCCACAGGGCATTACCCCAAAAGCATTCCGAAAGAGTTAAAGGATATGTGCGAGGAGTTGATTCCAGACTTGAAGGACAAGACGAACAAGCTTATCTTTACCCAGCAAAAGAAAAGCAAGGCCCGTCAGATCAATGAAATCATGGCGGATGCTATGCTCACGTCATTTCTCGACAATGCCGGAATCCAGAATTATCACATCAAAAAGCAGCGCTACAGGGCAAAACTCATTATCCTCATGGGCTCAAAGAGGCTTGTGCTGCCCCTGAGATACAGCGCTTTCCCTGAAATTTTGGATGAGATACCGCCTACCCTCAAGGTTGTGGAAAAGATCAATGAAAAGTTCGGAAAAGATGTTAAAATTATATAACAAAAGTCTTTGCAAGATGATAAATTACAAGTACATTTACACCTGGTCGGCGGGAAATGTGGCTGGCCTGCAGGGCGGAATCAGGAGATTCATCGGTGGATATAACCATCATCGCCATTATCAGGAATCAACCACCCTAAAGACAATTAACAATACTAAATTTTCATACTATGAAACTTATTGATAACTATCATTTGCCTGAAAATCAGACCCAACTCCTTCACCAGAATGTCGAGAAGTCGTTTTCTTTTGGCGGGTTTAAATCACTTGATGACATCTTGACGCAATTGGACGTGGAGGTAATTATTGAGAAGGGAAAAATTTACCATTCCGTGCCAAAATCGCTGAAGGATGCCGGAGCGTTCTGGAAAGGCCTTGCAAAACGCGGTGGTGAAACACGTAAATTGGCAGAGAACACCTATGAGGAGATTTGTAAAGAAAAGGACGAATTATCACAGACATTAATACTAGGATGGTATGATTCAGCAAATCATTGTATAATACTATATCCTAAAGCGATGATGCATGTATCTGATGATGTATATGGCGGAATGCGGATGGATGAGCTTCTAGTATCAACACTCGCTCATGAAACAATGCATGCTTATTTCAACAGGCCTGGTCATGATAAATACCCGTACATATATCTTGTCGAGGAACCTCTTGCTGAATTTGGCATGCTGGTCTATCTGCATAAGACAGGAAGCAGTTACTACGATTGGGTGCGTAGATATGTACTTGGAAAGAGCACTTGTTATCGATACGGAGCTCAGATAAATCTATCAAATTCTTCAAATATCCTTTTTTTGACAAACTACAAGATAAAGCTTCCAACTCATTCGATGCTACTGTCTCTCAATGGCACTATATTATTAAAAACAGCAACAGGGTTTGGAACAATACCAGTAACATCACCGATGCCAACACCAACATCGGCAACAGGAATAACACCGGTGTCAACACCAACATCGGGAACAGGAATAACACCGGTGTCCAAAAAAATGAAATCAATCTCAAAAAGAGCCATAGTCAAGACGGCATTCGATAACCTTTATGCAGACTTGGGATATGATTTAACCGATTACCTTCGAACAAATTTGGCTAACGGTACGATGGCCAGAACACCTGCGACCATTCAGTTAACAAATGGCTCTTTTATTAATGTATGGAAGTGGGCACCTACCGGTAGTTCGAGAGCTATAATTCTCGAGGTCAACAAGGCTGATTATCCACTAATGGGCACTGTAGAAAAGTATAATGACAGAGACAGGTTTTTTCCTGACATCTATGAAGCAAACCAATTATACCCAGACAGTGTCTTCTTACTATCAAATCAATGGGGAGCTGGCAGCAACTCTTTCAACCATATTATTGATGATTTTTGCAAATCAGTCAATATCATGACTGCAAAGACCGGCAGGCGCAGTCCATATTTTTCTCCTGCAGATATAACATACTTGAAGACGCCAATCAAAGGTATTACACTACCGACCAAGAGCGCGTCAACTCCAACCGCGAGTCCGACATCCCCAACTACTGGTGCAGCACCGAAAAAACCTTAGAGTTCCAGAATCGAGCAGGAAGAAAACGAAGTGGTTTTCTTCCTGCTTTCGTTTTCCGACCCCTCACGCTACCGGACCTGCGGTTACGCATCAGGGTCCCTTATTTCACGTGCAATTGACATTGTCCATCAAACAAGGTTAGCCGGCGTCACGGAGTTTATCATTGTAGGACTCAGAAGGAAGTCCGCCGAGAACATGGGTAAGCCGCAGAGAGGATCGCATCGCAGATTTTACCTACGGTCTTGTTCAGGTCAATGTCCGGACAGCGTCTCGATAGAGCGGGTCTTGCGCACGCTCACGCACCCACGGGGAATGCCCAGTTCCTCCGCGGCCCTGTCGACAAAGGAACTAGGATCGTCAATGAAATATGCACCGGAATCCGTCAACCGGAGACAGGGTCGTCACCAGCAGGGCCTCATCCTCGCTGATGACCGAGTCAATCCTTCCGACATATTCTTCAAGTTCGATTTCCTCCGGGGCAAAGTCATTAACTCCGATTATCTCCATCATATGAACCTGAGGCGCCCTCGTCATGAATCTGATGACTTCATCTTCTCTTAATGCAGTTTTCATTGTACCGCTTAATTTCTTCCTTTATATTCCTATACCGACATTGGGGCAAATTCTTTCACGGAGATGAACAGTTTTTTCCACGAATTTACAAGAATATGCCCTGACATGTATAAAGACGGCTACAACGTCCTCACTTTTTGATGGAAATAATTCACTGCCACACTTTCGCAGTGACGCGTTTTAACTTTGTAGTCAAGAAAAGGACATGAAGTATGGGAAAGACATTGCACATCATACCTTCGGGAAACATCTGGCCACGCATCGTCGGAAAATGGATTGGCGAAGGGCCTGACTACGATGAGGTGTTCGTCTGGCACGCCGAGGATGCCGACAGTCAATTCGAGGATATTAAAGTCTATACAGACCGTAATGTCGATATACACTCGATCACACGCGATTCTTTCGAAGTGGGAACAGCCAATAAAATTCTGCCAAGTTTTGGCTGCACAACAAACTTTCTTTGTAAGCATGAAACGAGAAATTATAAAAATGCGTGATATGAAGTTCGATCCGGAACTATTCCGCAATTATATGAGCGGAACGGTTCTGGATGAACTGTTATGCAGTTACAAAGGACTACCCAAGGGTGTCAATTACATGATCATCGGAGACCCTGGAGTGGGTAAGACCACCATCATCCTTGACCTTCTTTCAAATATCCGCAAATGCAACACAGGCGTCCGCGTACTTTTTATAAGCGCAGAGATGAACGAGATTGACCTGGCCATATACGTCCAGCGTTTTCCAAAGTTCCAGGACTTGGACATTCTCTTCATTGAAGCCAATTTTGATGAAGAAGATAATTCCCACAATCTTGAAACCCTCAAGAGCACATTGGAACAGGGCTGGGATATCGTTGCCATTGACTCTTTCTATGAGTTACAGGGCATCATCAAAGACGAAGAAAACTACACGCTCAAGAAAGCTGAAAGCATGTTGCTTTCGATTATCAAGCAGCAAAACAAAGCCGCCAACGCTCGTGGGGTCAACACCACGTTCCTGACCATCCAACAGGTGACGAAAGCAGGTCACTTCATCGGTTCCAACAGACTCAAACACGCCATCACAGCGATGCTTGAACTTCGACTCGAAAATCCTCAAAACATCTACTCGGACCGTTACGCAGTCTTCAGCAAGCATCGTCGCGGTGATGTGGGAGTACGTCTGTATTACGATTTGTCCGTGACCGGCGACGTCTATTACAATGCTGACAAATTCGAACAAGATCGCAAACTGCGCAAACTGCAATCCTCAGCATCCGGCAGTCTCCGCAAATTTGCAGATCAGTTCGACAAGATATTTAACAACCAAAACAAAACTGGAGCATGAGTGAAATCAATCTGGCAGAACTGCGACAGAAAGTTGACAGGTCTGCAAATCCGTACAAAGTCGTCCGTCGAGACGCAATCGAATATATCGGACGCCTTGATGACGGTTCGAATGTTACTGCACCATACGAAGGCTACGGCAAGAACGTATATAGGGTGGATGGAACAGAACTTCTAGTGAACGACTTGGTGTCTAAACAGTTGGACAAGATCATAGGACTTACACCCATGCAGGCAAAAGTTGTCAAGAACGCATCAGGAGAAGCCGGAGTCAGGGATTTTCGCAATTACTTGGCTACGGCAGGTTCCATGATGAAACCTGTCTCGGTTGCGCTGATAGCCAATCCTTCAAGCCGCACCGTAAGTGGGCTGGTTCCTATCAGTGAAGACCCCATCACATCCGACGCCTTTTTCGACTTCCTGGAACTCTTCCTGGAAAAGAACAGTCTTTATCCTGTCGACTATCAAATGGCGTATGACATCTCTGCCGGATTCACCTTGTTTCTAAACAGCAATAAGCCAGACGTGCGGCAGATAGCCTCCAATGAGGACTTTCTGGTCAATTCTTACTACTTGAAATGGAATCTCGGTCAAATCGAGTTGGGACGATATTACGAACGTCTTATCTGTTCAAATGGCCAAACTGAAATTGTAAAACATAAGGAAGCACGAATCACTACCGTCAGGGAAGACAAAATCAGCGGAATACTGGACCTCCCGCAGAACTCCGGATTATTGACCGATTCTTTTGATAAGTTCCGAAACAAAGCCCTCGAGGCGATGGAAGTCAACGCATCAATCGCCGAGCTGAAAACAATTTCAGACAAACTCGACAATTACATGATTGACAACAAAATTGCCAAGGCAATCGCTCCTTACAATGAGGAACTTCAGCTGTACCTTAACGCAGGATATGACGGCACTACAGTCCAATTGAAACAGATGAAAGCCAGCATGTCCGTATGGGAACTTTACAATGCCGTAACCGATTACGCATCAAACAATACGTTGTGGGACAAGGATGACAACCGACGGGGAATGCTTCAGGGAGAAGCTCTCAAATTCCTGATGCGCGAAAGGGACGTCAAGAATTATTCCGACATATTCTCACAAATTCACAGTTATTAGTATGATACAGTACATCGCAGACGAAGCGCACTTCCAGGAAGTCATAGCCCGCGTTGCAAATGTGAAAGAACACCTTTGGATCGGGACTGCCGACATAAAGGACCTGTATGTCGGCGAGCGTCCTCTCCTGGGCGTACTTGCCGACCTGATCAGCAAAGGGCGTGAAATCCGTCTCATCCATGCAAAGGAACCAGGCCCGAAATTCAGGGAGGATTTCGACCATTATCCAGTACTATTTTCCGGACTGGAGCGGGTTCTGTGCCCCAGAGTACACTTCAAACTGATTATCTTTGACTTCAAGTTTGCCTACATCGGCTCGGCAAACCTCACCGGCGCAGGCCTGGGAATGAAAAGCCCACGCAACCGCAACTTCGAGGCAGGCATTCTGACAGATGACCCAGCTCTGGTAGAAGCCGCAATGAACCAATTCGATACCATCTGGGCCGGCTTCAAATGCAAAGACTGCGGCCGCAAGCAATACTGCTCTGATCCAGTCGACTGTCACTCTTTGGCAGTTTCAAGCAATATCTTTACGGCATGAAAAGAAACATTGACAAACCGGACTATCGTTCGATGGACGAGGTCCAGCTCAAACATGAACTCGATGGACTCGAGCAGCGGATTCTCGGAATCACCGGCGATCCCCTCGACTACCAGCACTACCGCCGGTTCCTTGATTGGAGCCGGAACGAGATGAAGGTCAATGAGATTGAGGAGCTGATGTCGGACCGCTGCCTCATCCTGAATCTCCTCTTCGGCTGCCATTGCACCCCTGGGGAGGTCGAGAGGTTGGAAAAGGTCAATGACCTGCTTCTGGAAATGACCAACCGGACATATCATCGCACGGCAGACCTCGTACGGGCGCTGCTGGTGATGAAGAAAGACGATATGGATGACGACTACATGATTGAAAGCAGACTGGTCCCGATATTCGACATTCCGTACTCAGTGCTGCGTCTGGAGGATGACGAATACTATGGTTCGGATTTCATCCGTATGGCAGCCATCCTACAAGAGACGGAGAAGAACAAACCCGGCATGGCCGATGTATTCTGCAATTGGTCGCTACTGAAAGACAACTCCCCGTCAGCTACAGACGCTGAGCTGGAGTGCTCAAACGATATGGATGATGGAAGCACCTGGGCAGAAGGGCCTCTGCGCAATCCCAAGCTGGAGCATATCGTTGTCTGCCATGCCCTACATGCGTTATGTTCACACATGAACTGGTCCATTCCTGATGTGCTACGTATCAATGACCTCTCCATAGAGGTCAAACTCACCATCCAACAGTTCTCAGACCAAGAAAGGAACCGTCTCGACTGGTGCCGCAATTATGATCTCCGACACTTCAAGGAAGTCCTTCTGAAGGAAGCTGCGGATCGTCCTGAAAGAGTATCGCTGGAGAATGCGCTGCTGCAACGGTGCAGGGACCACTTTGAGGATATTGCGGATGAAATTCTTGACAAAGTCGGAATCTCGGACATTGACCTTTACCTGGAGACCCTCAAACATCGAATCGACAAATCTTGAACAACAATGATACTCAAGGATCTTGTACTCAAATATGAGTTCGACACCATAGTGCCGGACCTGACCGGCATTGAAGAGCCGGTCAAAAGCAACCTGTACGCATTCAAAGAGGCTTTCGATATGCTCCGACGCATGACTCCGGGTGATGCTGGAGGAGAGCAGATAGTCGTAAGTGAGCACGTGGAGACTGATGATGACGGCTGCGAAGTGGAAAGGTACCTGCACGCGTCCAACTGTGAAGGAGAAATCTGGGAGTCGGCTCTTGCAAAAGAGGTGGTCTTGCAGGCTGACGTCACGGAGCCCCAGGCTCTTGCGCGGATCCTTTGGCATATCACCTTCTATGGTTTCACTCCTGAAGGTGAATACTTCTCCAGATATGACAGACCGAAGAACAAGTATGAACTTAAGGCCTCAATCCTGCAATATCATCAGTTCTGCAACTATGCCCGCGTCAGGCGCGAAAAGATTATTTCGGGTCGTATCCCCAGTTGCGCGCTGCCGATGGATGAATGGGACATCTACCATGCCCGGGAGGCACGCCGCAACAAGACGAAGCGGATGCGTGATGCCAGACAGGATCGCCAGATCAAAAAGTACGAGCGGCTCGGAAAAATCCAGAGACTGATTGACAGCATCGTGCCGTTCAGCAGCGATTCCGACTATTCGGACTACCATTATCTCTTCGGCACCAATGAAATCCGCGAATTTGAATTCTACTCAAGAACGGCAGACAAGGAATCCAGGGCACAGTATATTGCCGACAATTTCTGCAATTATTTCAATGAAGATCTGACCGGATATACCCGTTTCTGTATAGTCATCTCTTCATCGGAAGAAAGTGAAGTCACACGTCCTGAAACACTTTCCATCTGCAGGGCCATGTGCCAGCGCATCGGATTGTTTCCGGATGGAAAGGAAAACCAGGCCTGTTACTTTACCAGTCAAAAGCCGGAATGCCATATCCATTTCGTAACGGACCCCGGACTCGGCGAAGACTTGCTGGTACGGTTAGTCTGCAGCAGATAAGGACATAACGTATCCAGGCTGCGAATGCTTGTCGGACAAGTCGAGCGCCGATATTGAAAGAGTTGTTAGCTGCTTCGCTCAAATTGAGAACAACACACGACATTTACAATCTCTGAACCCACATTTGATGTGCACAAGATTTCTGTATGCATTGAAAAAGGTAGGATTACCAAAAATATTTCACTACTTTTGTACATAACCTTTATTGTGTTATAACAAGGTAATAATATGGAAATAATACTTTATAGTATGCGACAATCGAGGCCTTTTCCAAACATGTTGATTTGGAAATTAATAAGTCATGGTAATATTTTTGGAATTTATTCTCGTGCTATAATTCGGAGGCATTAAACGATTGTCTACTTTTTAGTAGAAAGACCTTCCAAGAGGAGTGATAAAGTATTAGAATTCGTTTTATGACATACTACAAATTAGGTTGCAACTGGGGTTCCGGCAAACCGGATTTTTATGGAATGTTAATTAAGCATTCTATTGTTATCTGCGCAGGACACCAGATGCAAAAGGGCGATTTCGTTGCTATTACACAAGGCCACGACGTAAGAGCTATCGCTCAATTGACCAGCGACAGGACACCATCAGACCAACATCCTGAATTAAAAGATGATTTCAATAAGTTTAAAGTCGATTACGCAGATTGGAACTTTATCGCAGACGCAGAAATATGGGAGTTGGACAAAAGCGAACAGTTCCAATATAAGTTGCAACAAGGAATCTGTAAAATACAAAACAATGACATCCAGAGTAGAATGCACTCTGCTATAAGTATAATTAATGGGAGAAAGATGATTAACGATTGCATTAAGTTGCTAAAAGGCAACCACAATTTAATACTGACTGGCGCGCCAGGTACTGGAAAAACATACATGGCCAAGCAGATTGCCGATACTATGAATGGAGTATGGAAAATAGTCCAATTCCATCCATCATATGATTATACGGATTTCGTCGAAGGACTACGTCCTTTCGAGACAAGTGAGAAATTGGGTTTCAAACGCAAAGATGGAGTGTTTAAGTCATTCTGTAAAGATGCAATCAATCACTCTTTTACTGATCCCTACAAGGCTATTGAACAGTTCAAGAAAGATCTAGCGAATAATAATATTATTCCAATACCTTACGCAAACGGCTCAGACAAAGGTGTTTTACTTGTCAAGGTAGACGAGAATAATCTGTTCCGTTTTCATATATCTTCGAACAATCAACATTCACAGGCTGCCACAGATAAAGATGTAGTCACTTCCATTATAGCTGATAGTCCGACAGAAAACAAAACATACCCCTATTTCATAGGTAACTATATCAAAGACAATTACATGTGCGACAAGCCTTTTGTGTTCATAATCGATGAAATCAATAGAGGCGAAATCTCCAAAATATTTGGAGAATTGTTCTATTGCATTGACGATGGATACAGAGGCAAAGCCGGTAGAGTCAACACTCAATATCAAAATTTGGTAAATTCTGACGACGTTTTTTACAATGGTTTTTATGTTCCTGAAAATGTCTATATCATTGGCACAATGAACGATATAGACAGGAGTGTAGAAAGTATGGACTTTGCCATGCGAAGAAGATTCGCTTGGAAGGAAGTTACCGCTAAGTTCAGACAGAGCATGCTTGATGAAGAAGATGCCTGGAAAGACAATAGCAAACCCCCTCAAGATATAGTTCAACAGATGAAGGCAAGGATGGACAATCTAAATGCAGCCATCATCGACAAATACGACTATGGAACAGAGTTAAGCATAAAGGATAAAATAGGGCTAACAAAAGCTTACCAGATTGGCGCATCATATTTTTTAAAATATGGTCTTTATGAAAGCAATCCAAATCCCTTTGACGATTTATGGGAAAACCACATAGAAGGCTTACTTTACGAATATCTTAGAGGGAAGCAAAATGTCGAAGAAAAGATAAAAAAATTGCATATAGCATATAACGATACTATCCAACATTGATCACACAAGATTTTAGTAAAGCACACATAGAGTCAGAAGAACTGAACGATCTGAAAAGTATTGCTGACGTGGTAATATCCAATATTACGTTGGATGATTACACCAATTTACTTGTATTCCCAGATTCATTCAATAGTTACGATAGGGACTTGGGAAGTAAGGTGGTGTGCAATATTGCGGATGACGGAAGAACGATATACACTAACAGTCTGGTAGGTTTCATAGGGAGAAATCACACACATCTTTCCATCCATTCAAGATTTGCAGAAGATAGTAAAGAAGATTTCTTTCTGCATTATATGCTTCAAAAAGTCGCCAAGATTAATCTTTTTAACTTGCAACACTCAATAAATGAAGATAGCGTATTTGACTTCCTTCTTTATATCTTCCCTTTATACTTGAAAAAAGCTATTAGTCAGGGTGTATATCGTCAATATATTACACACAAATATAATGATGCAAATGTAAGAGGTGTAGTAGATGTTAATCGGCACATTAGATTCAACGAGCCTTTTAACGGCAAAATAGCATATACAACCAGGGAATTCAGCTATGATAACCATATTACACAACTGATAAGACATACCATAAAAGCCATCTCTAAACGCCCCGGTGGTAATGAAATACTTAACATTGACACCGACACCCAGCAGGCTGTTTCACAAATCACAAATGCGACACCTAGTTTTATCAACACTGAATTGAAAGTTATTATCAATAAGAATGTTACTCCAATAGCTCATCCTTTTTACAGCGAGTACACACAGCTCCAAAGACTGTGCCTGCAAATACTTAGACATGAAGAGTTGAAGTATGGACAGGAAACGAATGAAATATACGGAGTGCTTATTGATGCCGCATGGCTATGGGAAGAATACTTATCCGTCGTTTTAGATGGCCGATTTAACCATTACACCAAAGATGGAGGTAAAAGATATTACCTGTTCACGCCTCATATGCAGCAGATTATTCCAGATTATCTCTCATTAGACATGAAGACTGTTGCTGACGCGAAATATATTCCATTGGATAGAGAAAGTTGGTATGGAGACGAGAAAGCCACGTCTATTTACTATAAGACAATAACTTACATGTATAGGTTTTGTTCAGATAAAGGATACCTTCTATATCCCCATCCAGATAAAGATGTTACTCCTATATCTTACGAAATTGCTACTGAAAAAGAATGTGTAAACGGAGGAAACATCATCAAATTAGGATTAAGGATTCCTTCAAATTGCAACAACTTTGCTGATTTTGTAGAAATGATGAAAATAAACGAGGATTTATTTTTACACATGATATAAAGTATCATTTTATCAAAATTATCAAAACGATAGATAAACTGATTGATTTTGAGTAGCAATGCCAGGGACTCTACGCAGATTAATGTGCAGCAGATAAGGACATAACGAATCCCTACTGCTGGATTTTTTCAGCAAGTCTTCATACATTTGCATTGACAAAAAACAAGACTTTATGGCAGTGAATTTCTTAAAGCGGTACATCTGGCTGATTGACCTCATCAACCGCAGGGGCTACATCTCTTTCAGGGAGATCAGCGAGGCCTGGAGCAGGAGTCCGCTCAACGACAGCGGGGCCGCATTGAGCGAAAGGACTTTCTTCAATCACAAGACCGCCATCGAGGAGATGCTCGGCATTGAAATAAAGAACGACAGGACCATGGGATACTATATCCGCGGTGAAGAGGTCGGGGACAATGCTACCCTGAACTGGATGCTGCACTCACTTTGCATGAACAACCTTTTCCAGGAGAATTCTGACATGAAAGACCGCATACTTGTGGAGAACGTGCCTTCCAGCGAGAAGTTCCTCTCCGACATCATCAGCGCGATGCGTTCCGGGAGAGTGATCCAGATTTCATACAAAAGTTTCTACCGTCCGGAAGCCACTTTCTTTTCCATCGAGCCGTATTGCGTAAAACTCTTCAAGCAAAGATGGTACGTTCTGGGAAAATCGGAGCTCGGACTGAGGATATACGCCCTGGACCGTATCGAGGATATGGAGGAACTCGACGAGCCGTTCACCTTACCGAAAAAGTTCGACCCTGAAGAGTATTTCAAGAACTTCTTCGGAGTAATCGTGGGGAACGGTCAGCCGACGCAGGATGTGCTCATACGTGTCGTTAACGACCAGACAAAATATCTCGACACCCTGCCTCTCCACAGCTCCCAGCAAAAGATCGAGGAGAAATCGGACGACACCCACACCGTCTACAGATACCGACTTGTCCCGACCTTCGACTTCAAGCAGGAACTGCTGAGCCACGGGCCTTCTGTAGAAGTGCTGGAGCCGGAAGAGCTGCGCGACGAAATGGTTGATGACGTCAGGAGGATGGCAGAGAACTATAAGATTTAGCTTACAGATTTATCAAATGCGGCTCAAGCAGCATGCCGTAATGCTCGTCCATCATGGCAGCATTGGAAAAGACGGTTCCGCCTCTTTCCTCCAGGCCATTGGCCTTATGGATGTGGCCGAAAAGATGTATCCGGGGACGGACTGCAGTCACACGCGATAGCAGTTCATAGGAGCCGTAATGGATGCTTCCTTCCTGGTCGAGGATTCCGTATGGCGGGGCATGGGTAATCAGCACATCCACGCCGTCAGGAATCATTTCATAGAACTCCTTCTGGCGTCCGGAACTACAGTCCTCCATAAACATGGGGACTCCATAGAATGTCACGCCGTCTATCTCCACCGAACTGTTGCACAGATAATGGCAATTGGAGTCAAGTCCATCAATGACGGCACCATACAGGCATGCGTCGTGATTCCCCGCCACGAAAATCTTATGGGCATAGGGAAGGGCGCTGAACCATCTCATAAAGTCCAATGCCTCCGAGGATGATCCGTTCATGGCAATGTCTCCCGAGTGGACAATCACGTCCGCCTCAGAAAGCCTGCCAAGACTGCGATGCGCCCCATGGGTATCCGAGAGATGAAGAATGTTCATTATTCATTGGCCTTAAAATCATCGGCAATCGCCCTACATTCATCAGTGGAGAGGAACGTGCCCTGCACCCTTTCCACATCAGGCCCGCGAAGCAGAAGCATGTCGCCATTTCCGTCAAGCCGCTCCGCTCCGGTCCTATCCAAAACGACTATGGAATCTCGCTTTTCAAACATGCGGAATCCCATCCTCATAGGGAAATTCTCCTTTATCTCTTTGGTTATCACTTCCCTGGAAACGCGATTCGTCGAAATGACCATGTGAATCCCAACTGCATTTCCCGCTTTGGACAAGCCTACGATATTCCTGAACGCGGCAGTCTTCTTGGAGCCGTAATCCATAAGGTCCGCATACTCATCTACGAACACCACTATCTTCGGATACTTTCTCCGAGGATCTCCTGCCAATCCTGAAAGACGGCTGTCAAGTTCGACCGTCAGCCTGTCCAGTTCAGCATTGGCCTCGGACTCTCCACCCGCATATCGGCTGCCGGCAGTTCCCGCCCAGACCGCAGGTTCCGCCCGTTTAGGGTCAATGAATATGGACTTCACTTCTTCCTGTCCTTCAAGCAGCATGAGCGAAGCAATCATCGCATTCATTGCCACGGACTTTCCCTGTTTCGTGCATCCCGCCAACAGGATATTGGGAGCCGCGGCAAGGTCCAGCCACAGAGGCCTGCCGTTCTCGTCCCTGCCTATGGCCAGCGGCAACGTCATCTCTCCATTTTCCGCATTTCTGCAAAACAACATTTCATCCATATCATATAGTTTTTAGTTTGCCATCGACAAAGTCCCGAAAATCATCCGAGAACGTCTCATCGCGGAAATCACTGTACGTAAGATACTTGGCGTCTCGATAGACCAGCAGTTCGATGCCACTGTCCCTAAAACAGAGTCTGTATTCCAGACCCTTCTCCTCCAGAACGGTCCGAATCAGGGATTCGGCACTGTTCTCCAGAATGTTACGGATTTTTTCCCTCTTGAGAAGATCCATGTCCACATGTTCCATCTTCTCTTTCCATAACGCAAGGCCGCCGGGAAGGATGTTGTTGATAAAATGTACCAGGTAGTTTTCAATCTCTTCCTCATACCTTATCAGTATCAGTTTCCCGCCGATCCAGAATTGTCCCATACAAAAACTGATGCCAAGACCCATCTGTGTCCCCACCACAATCTCATATCCCCGGAGTGCGAGCATTGTCCCTTCCGGCATGTAAGCAGACGCCCGGACCGTGCTGATGACCTCCATAAGGGTATAATCCACATTCCGCCCCGTTATATCAGCACCATGATTGTCAATGTAGTCGACCATTTCATGGTACATTTCCAGGGCAATGCCTTCTTCGTATTCACGTATGAGTTCTTCCAGTTCCATCATGATACAAAAATACACCCCGACACCGCCAAAAAGCGGCAGCCGGGGCTATCAATTAATCCTTAACACATACTAAGTCGCCGATGCAACTCAAAATATGTCAGGCAAATTTCGCACAATATATATAAATTCAGCTGAAAACTTTGAGATCAGATCCCACGAATCGGCATCAGTATTCTTATTCTCACTGCATGCAAGTTTCCAAATGTCATCATCTGGAGACAGAAGGCTCTTTTTCCCGGAATCCGGATATTTCCATGCGGCAAACCGCCCAGACTGCTCAGAGCCCGTTTCCCAATCCTCCAATGCGGACACGTCCACTGATTTAGGAGCTATGGCAAAATAGATATTCTCCTCCACCAGCAGGCAAACATGACTGTCATTTTGCAATTTCACGCTTATGCCGAAGTACCGGTTGTCTTCATTAGGTTTGTCGACATATTTACGCACCAAGCCTTCGATGTCCTGGACAATCATTAATTCCTTATTTGCGTCAAAGTGGCAATACTCCGGACACAAGCCATCTTCCTCAAGCTTCTTCTTGATTGACTCCTTGATTGCCCGCCAAAAAGTCGTGTCCGCGTCAATTTTGATTTCATCAAGCGTCAGGAGTAAGATACAGGACGGGAAATTCCACGTCGCCCCTATTCCGCAGCCAGCCTCTCAGGAACTCCACATAACGAAGGATCTGATGTTCCTGGTCGCCCGCGAAAATCTTGTTTTCAATGACGATCATCTGCCCGCTGCTGTTTTCAATGCAGATGTCGACCCGGCCTCCCGAGTCTTCAGTCTTCTGGCCAATGTATCTTTCACAGGCAGTCCGTGCGTCGGAAGGGTCAAATGATTTGAACCGTTCAGGAAGACATCCCAAAAAGAGTTCCAGGAAGCGGCATTTCTGGCCATGAGACCCCCGCGTATCCAAAAGAGAAGCGATTACGGATGAGTGCATCATCTCCTCGTTCCCTTTAATAGCCGTCTCAAGAACGCTGTAGTCCTCTCCTGATGCGATTCGATCGTCAATGCACAGGAAGACCTCATTCAATAATCCGCTGATAATATCGTGGCTGTCCATATAATTATGTTTTCAATTCAAATATAGAAAAAACACACAAGAAATGCGAAATAATATAGAAAAACCATGTAAGCCAGACTTTCCTAGAGAGGTAGTCATATTTAAATACTATCTGCACCGACAAAGAGAAATATTTTAAGTAATATATCACATTTATTACTATCTTCGTATATTTCACAATCTACTCGCCCTGAAAAAGGCAAAGATCATTGCTATTGTGAACCATAAGGGAAGCGTTGGAAAGACGGCTTTCGAGTTCACCGATGTAGTCAGCGCATAGCCTGAAGCCAACGGATCAAAGAATTTCCAGGCGCTTGCAGACGAGATTATGGAAAGGTTGTAATATAGTAATAAGATGCATAGCAAATTACCAATAGGGATTCAGGACTTCGCTAAATTGCGCACCGAGGGATACAAATACATTGACAAGAGCGAGAACATCTACCGTCTTGCCAAGTCGGGATGCTACTATTTTCTCTCCCGTCCGAGGCGTTTCGGAAAGAGCCTGTTCCTGTCAACACTTGAGGCATATTTTCTTGGAAGGAAAGATTTATTTTCAGGCCTGGAGATTGATAGCATGGAAAAGGATTGGATTGAATATCCTGTGCTGCATCTAGACCTGAATACACAGAAATATGAGAATTTGGATGCCTTAGACTACATTCTTAACGATTTTCTACAAAAAGAAGAAGTTAAGTATGGTTTGACGTCCCAAAACAAATATTATGGCCCAAGATTCTCTGCTGTCATTCAAAAGGCTTACGAGCATTCTGGGAACCGAGTGGTCATCCTTGTGGACGAATACGACAAACCTGTCCTGCAAGCAATCGGCAACGATGCTCTCCAGGATGAATACCGCTCCACTCTCAAGAGTTTCTATAGTGCCTTAAAATCTTGTGACAGATACATTCAGTTCGCTTTCCTAACTGGGGTCACTAAGTTCGGCAAGGTCAGCGTATTCAGCGACCTGAACCACCTTAATGACATCTCAATGGATCCGAGATACTATGATATCTGCGGGCTGACGGAGAAGGAGATCCGAAGCAATCTATCAGGAGAAGTTGAAGACCTGGCCAGGAATATCGGCATACAGCCGGAAGATGCCTATGCCATGCTGAAGGAGAACTACGACGGATACCATTTCAGCGAAGATGACACACCGGGTATATATAACCCGTTCAGCATCCTTAATGCACTTGACAAGAAGAAGCTCGGCTCGTACTGGTTCGAGACCGGAACCCCGACATACCTTGTCGAACTGCTCAAGAAACATAACTACAACCTTTCCGATCTCGAGAAGGAGGAACCGACAGCCGATGAACTGAACAGCATCGACTCGGATTCCACCAATCCAATCCCAGTGATATATCAGAGCGGATATCTGACGATAAAAGGGTATGACAAGGAGTTCAGCCTATACAAACTGGGGTATCCGAACAAAGAGGTGGAAGAGGGTTTCGTGAAGTTTCTTATTCCGTACTATACCAATGTCGAGAAAACAAAATCCGGATTTGAGATCAGCCAATTTGTACTGTGTCTCAGAAATAAGGATATCGAGGGATTTATGGTCCGCCTGCAGGCATTCCTTTCCAACTGCCCTTATGAACTACAGCCGGACCAGGAGAGACACTTCCAAAGCGTGATGTATATCCTCACGACACTTTGTGGCTTCTATGCAGAAGTGGAGGAACACACCAGCAAGGGAAGGATGGACATGACAATCCGGACGGACAGGTACATCTACATCTTCGAATTTAAGTTCAATTCTTCCGCTGATATTGCTCTTAAACAAATTGAGGACATGGGCTATGCTGACAAGTTCAATGATGACAATAGGGAAGTGGTGTGCATAGGAGTAAATTACTGCAGCAAAGAAAGAAATGTTAACTCTTGGCGAATCAAGTAAACTTATTTCTAAAGCGCAGTTTATAAAAAACTATGTTTTTCCGCTAATGACGAAAAAATCATTAAAGGCAGGTCATCGGAATTGATGCCTGCCTTTTTCAGACGCTTGCGGTCATAGACCTTCTTGGATTTCTGAGTTGTCGTACGGAACATTATCTGCTTGCCGTACTTTGCGATTTCCTCCTCTCTCGAGGCCTTCCGGTTGGCAAGGAGGAAGTCTTTCTCCGTAATCCGGAACCTTTTCTTTGCCATTGGTTTATGTATTCGGGCAGAAATTACGTTCAAATTTGCCGAAAACAAAAGAAAAGTGAAAAAAAATATAGGAAATCCATGTAAGATTGGTGAAGAAGTATTGTATAGTATATAGCAACAGGAAAACCTGCGACCAGTTTACATTTTGAAAACATATTTTAGTTATGGGATATAGAACATTTGATTCAGCTATCGACGAGCGCAAAAAGAGGAACGCCGCCATCTTTCGTCAGACCGCAGACTGCATCCGCCGCGGGGAATATACTACGCCTTCCGGAAGGACCGTCCAGCTCGATTTCACCGACATGCTCAAAGGAAGCAGATGCTACCAGCAGGAGATCCAGGCGATTTCGGCACCGGACGTGGCAGGAGAGACCAGAGTGCTCGTCGAGAACAATGATTGTCTCGTAACGGCAGAACGCCTTGTCTCCGAAGGCTATAACCCTCTTCTTCTCAACTTTGCCAGCGGCGGACATCCCGGCGGGGGAGTTGAAAATGGTGCCAGAGCCCAGGAAGAGACCATCTGCCGCAGAAGTACTCTGACCCGTTCTATCTATGCCTTCCATAGAGGCAGCGCGACCAAATATGGATACTTTCTCATTCCCGGAGACAACTATCCTATAACAACGAGATATAGTGCAATATACTCGCCTTGTGTCACCGTATTCCGTGAGGGGGCAGACTGCACGATGATGGAGGATCCGTACAATGTGGCAGTGGTATCCTGCGCCGCCCTGAATCTCAACGGGAGATATTCCATAAAGCTCACTGCTGAAGGACACATGCCTCAGGAGGCCCTCGACATTACACGATGCAAGATCCGCACAATCTTCCGCATAGGACTTCTCCATGGACATGACGCCCTCGTACTCGGCGCCTTCGGCTGCGGTGCCTTCCATAACCCACCGGAAGAAATCGCCAAACTTTTCCATGAAGTGATGGAGGAAGAGGAGTTCAAGAACAAGTTCAAGGTCATAACCTTCTCAATCATAGAGGATCACAACTCCGGCAATTCCAACCTGAGGCCATTCCAGGCAGAATTCGGATACTAAGAAAACAGCTGAGAAACGACTTCTGCCGTCAAACACACCTCAACACTTAACAACCATTTTACGTGCCGCCACATTTTGGCAGCACGTATCAACAACTTTGTATCAGTAAAATCATAGACTTATGGCCAAGAGCATAATTCAGCAGATAAAATTTTGCGCCAACAAACTGAAGAACAGCAAGCTTGCCCGTCTGGGAGGCAAGGAAATCAGTGAGGCATTGGACAATCTTACGACTTGCCTGGGACTTGAGAACCGCGAGGAAGCCATCGTTTTCATTCCGATTTTCGAAAAGGAATGCAGCGGACGGACATGCGACTTTGACGAAATGTCCACGATGTACGACTGTTCCAACCTGGACATGATGGAGTACATTCCGGCAATCAAGAATCTGCTGGAAAAAGGCATCATCTACATCAACACACACGGCATGAAGACCTGCAAGATTGTCGAACAGAGTTTCGGAGTCACGCCGGTCGTTCTCAACAGCATCATTGACAATAAGACTCCCAACTTGGAAGGCGTGGAAGCAAAGACCTCAGACTTCGACCGCTATGCCTTATGCTCTCTGGTCAGCAACGCTGTGCAGGATTCCGACGTGACATTCCGCAGTCTGCTTCAGGTCGCATCAGATGCAGAGAAACTCAATGCGAACATGACGTTCGTCCAAGAAGTCCGCAGACATCTGGAGGAACTCTCTGACAGGATACTATTCTACGAAATCTGCAATGATTTCTGCGAATGCCCTTCGAGAAGATCGTCAATTGAAAGGACTCTGGAAGATATCTATGACTCTTTCGGAAACCGCATTTCCGCACGCGCCAGACTTCTGGACGGGACAAACGCCCTGATTTCCAATGAATTGGTCTACATAAGCGATGACCGGGAAGAAATGACACTTACCGAGAAGGGAAAGGAAATTCTGCTCGAAAACGACTACGCATCCTTTGGAGACAAACTGGATTGCCCAGACCGCTACAAGTTTGCCAGAATGGTGACAAAGTTTTTCCATGATGACGAAAAGTATGATTCCGATGCACGCAATGCGCCAATAGTCAGGAGGCGTGAACTTTTAAAAATGGAGAGCCACAACAAGCAGCTGTCGTGCATCAGAAAAGTACGTGAACTTATCCGCTCTGAAGGGGACCGCATACTGTTCTATATGGCCTGCAACTATTGTCCCGGAGGCATCAATCTCATCAATGAGCTGAAATGTTTGTTTTCAGTCAGGGACCGCGCCGAATATTTGAACCTGTTCAAGGAAGAGAAACATAAACTTCAGGAGCTGGACCTCGTGGAGATTACCTCCATAAGTTCATTGTTCGGACCTCAGACCGGCCTTGTGCTTACCGACAAAGGCAAGGAACTGTTCTTCGAGGAGGACGCCAAACTGTTCATACAGAAAGTCGACAAGAAGGACCTGGTCAACTGCGAGGACATCAAGCCGAAGCAGCTTTTCTTCTCCGAGAATGAGCAGCGTCAGCTTTCTATGGTCGGCGATTCACTCATGGAGGAGAACTACCGGACATTGACGGAAAGATTGGAGTCCAAAGGCCTTTCCAAAGGTATCGCCGTACTCCTTTACGGCGCACCGGGTACCGGAAAGACAGAATCCGTCATGCAGTGGGCCCGCCAGAGCGGCAGGGACATTGTCCACGTGGACCTCAGCGCCTCCAAGAGCATGTGGTACGGCGAGAGCGAAAAAATCGTCAAGGACATCTTCACCCGCTACCGCCAGCAGTGCAAGCGCTCCAAGATTAAGCCGATCCTTCTGTTCAATGAGGCTGACGGCCTTTTCTCCAAGCGCAAGGACATGAGCAGGGGCTCAAGCGTCGACCAGACGGAGAACACCATCCAGAACATCCTGTTGGAAGAGATGGAGAAGCTCGACGGCATACTGATCGCGACCACCAACCTTGAAGAGAATCTTGACAAGGCTTTCGAACGCCGTTTCCTCTTCAAGATACGCCTGGACAAACCGGGCGTGGAAGCGAAGAAGAACATCTGGCAGGACAAGCTCCCGATCCTTTCCGCAGAGCAGGCTCACAAGCTGGCGTCGGACTTCGACTTCAGCGGCGGAGAGATCGACAACATCGTCCGCAAGACCACCATGCAGGAAGTCCTCGAAGGCGGTGTCCCGACAATGGAGTCCATCGTCAAGCTTTGTTCTCAAGAAAAAGTCTGCACGAAGAACAACAGGATCGGGTTCTAGCCGGTCCTGGTCCTGAACAATAGACAAGCATTGTCAGGAACTCGAATAAGCTATGGACAAATAAGAGAAATTGAAGTTCCTTCAAGAAAACTTTGCGTCATTTATGGAATTCAACGAAAAGATATGGCTTCGTGCCGCAATTAAAGGGATCCGTCCGATCATCGAGCATAAGATCAATACTGGGGCAGAAATCGATTTCAAGAGCCTGATAATCAAGGAAAAACAGAATCTCCGCAAATGGTGGGAAAAGGAGAACCCATTGAAATCCACGCGGCTCAGCCAGGATTACCGGAAGTTTCTCGCCAAATTAGACACATTGGATGATTTGCTGGAGCAATCGACCAGGGCGATTGAAATCGAATGCAGGAAATCCACAAAAGTAAGAGCAATCTGTGAAACGGGATCATTGGCCATAGTCAGTTCGCTTCTGGACAATGCCGGCTATTCCGGATACTGGTTTGTAAGACAAAAATATCGTGTAAAACTGATGGTGCCCATAAAAAACAGGACATTGATTCTCCCACTCAGATACAAGACTCTCCAGGACCAGATCGACAAGATAATTCCTGCAATAAAGGATATGGAGCGCATCCGGGATGATTTCGGGAAAGACGTGAAATTCCAATAAAGACTGCTTTTATTTTTTCGATAATTCCTATTGACTGCATCTTGGAAGAATATGGTGATGATTTTTCGTCCGACATGTGTAAGAAATGACGTGCCGTGCTGTACATATAGAATAAACATTCAACAACGATATGAAAGGAACTGAATTTGAAAGATACGCCGTACAGAGGTGCGGCATCAGCAGCAACGCAATAAACGGCTACGCTAACCTCACGGCCGCATACATAAACCCCACCATCATCGAGGAGAGGGCTCTCAACGTGGCATCTATGGACGTGTTCAGCCGCCTCATGATGGACAGGATCCTCGTCCTGGGCACTGAAATCAACAACGATGTCGCAAACATCATCACCGCCCAGCTTCTGTACCTGACATCCCAGAATCCGACCGCGGACATAACCCTTTACCTGAACACTCCTGGAGGCAGCGTCTCCGCAGGCCTCTCCATCATGGACACGATGAACCTCATCTCTCCGGACGTCACCACCACAGTCACCGGAATGGCCGCGTCAATGGGCAGCATCCTGCTGTGTTCCGGGGCAAAAGGCAAGCGGGCCGCACTCCCCCACGCCCGGGTGCTCATCCACCAGCCGCTCGGAGGAGCCAGCGGACAGGCGTCGGACATCCTCATCGCGGCCAGGCAGATCGAATCCTGCAGGGAGGAGCTATGCAACATCCTTTCCTGGCAGTCGGGCCAGAGCTACGACAAGGTATTCGCCGACATGGACAGGGACTACTGGATGACGTCCGGGGAGGCACTGGAATACGGCATGATAGACAACATCATGGGAGCGGGCAAGTAGGAGTATAATAAGTTCAGAAACAAACTATGGCAAATATTCAGACTGACATCACGGCGCTCAGGTCAATGCTGGACCGCACGCCTTCCACACACAACATCATGCTCGTCGGCAACCACGGAATCGGCAAGTCGGAATTCCTGACCGGATACTTCCAGGAAAAGGGACTCAAGGTGGTCGCCCTGTTCCTCGGACAGATGGCCGACCCGGGAGACCTCATCGGACTCCCCCACTTGGATGAAAACACCGGCAGGACAGACTTCATGCCGCCTTACTGGTTCCCTACGGACGGAAAGCCGATAGTCCTCTTCCTCGACGAACTGAACAGGGCCCGTCCAGAGATCCTGCAGACAGTTATGGACCTATGTCTCAACAGGAAGCTTGCAGGGCGTCCACTTCCCGAGGACAGCCGCATCATTGCCGCGGTCAACTACGGCGACAACTACCAGCTTACGGACATGGACCCGGCTCTAGTGTCCAGGTTCAACATCGTGAATTTCCGCCCGTCCGTAGAGGAATGGCTACTGTGGGCGAGGAAGGCGGGAGTCGACGGCAGGGTCATCGACTTCATCCAGGAGAACCGCATTTGGCTTGACCGCAATCCCGACTCCAAGGAAGGTGAAGACACCGGCATTGACAAGACTCCTGACCGCAGGGCCTGGAAGCGTGTCAGCGACATCATCGCGGGGAGGGACGAGCTGGACGCGCTCGACACGAAGATCATCTCCAGCATCGTGGGGCCGAAAGCCGCATCCGCCTTTCTCTCGAACGTGAAGAACTCCAGGCTCGTGTCCGGAAAGGACGTGCTCTACAGTCTCCAGAAGGTGATGAAGACGCTGAAGGGATACAAGCCCCACGAGCTGTGCGTCATCAATGACGGCATCTTCAGGCATCTGGAAGTAGAGAACGTGGCCCCAGGTGACCTGGACAAGGTGAAGCAGAATGTCGACGACTATTTCAGCTTCCTCGCCAAGGAGAAAAAGGAGGCGGCTGGGCACTTCGCCAACCTCTATGTGGGAGGAACATACCCTGAAGCCGTGAAGTTCTTCGCGAAGCAATGCCCGTTCCTCACCATGGGACTCATACAGTACGTAAAAAGCATCAGATAAGGATATGGACTCACTCAGTGACAGGATCACCAACATAATCGAGCACTGGTATCTTTCCGATTCGGCGCTCTTCCAAGTGGTCTGCCTGCATGAACTCGTGGAGAACAGCTCGATTGCCTGCCCTGTCAGGTGCGGGCGGCGAAGAATCGAGTACAACCCGGAATTCCTTGAGAACATGACGGACACCGCCCTTGACGAGGCGCTGCGCATGGAGGCCGTGAGGATCATCCTCAAGCATCCCTACGAGCGCAAGCCCGACATGTGCTGCGACGAAGCCGCCGCTGCAGGAAGCAACATCACCATAGGCGACAACTACAACTACGGGGCAATGAAGATAGACAGGCCCGAGGACTACGATCTGAAAGGAGGAATGATGTACGAATGGTACGCCAGACGCATCCAGGAGATGCTGCCACCGGAAGATGGCACTTCCATGGACTCCGGCGACTCCAGCAGTTCAGGAGACTCCGGCGACACCGGCAGCGGCCGAACCCAGGACATCCAGGAACGCCTGAAAGCCAACTCGAAGGCGAACTCGGACCTCTCCGGGCTGTGGGAGGAGGATGACCTCACGGCTGCCATGATCAACGGGGTCATCGACTCGGTCAAGGACTGGGGCTCCCTTGCCGGTCCTTTCGCAGAGCAGATCAAGGCATCGACCAGGGCAAGAATCAACTGGAGAACCGTCTTCAGCGGTTTCAGGGCCAGCGTACTCTCGTCAAGAAGGAAGCTTACGCGCATGCGCCCCAACCGCAGGAGCGGATTCCAGCAGATGGGCTCCACAAGAGATTTCGAGACGAAGCTACTGATCGCCGTGGACGTAAGCGGATCCATCTCCTCGGAGATGCTGACATATTTCTACGGCGTGGTAAACTCCGCCTTCAAGTACGGTTTCGAGGCTGTCGACGTAATCCAGTTCGACTGCGGGATCAGCATAGTGAAAAGCCTGAAGAAGACAATGACGGACGTCACGGTCATAGGACGCGGCGGCACATCCTTCACGGAACCCATAAACTACGCCCACGAGAACGGATATGACGGTCTCGTCATCCTTACCGACGGATACGCCCCTCAGCCGGAAATCCCTGACGGCTTCCGCACAAAGATACTGTGGGTCTGCGAGGACAAGGACTCATACGACACACACCACCAATGGATGGAACAGTACGGACGTGTCTGCACGATAGAACTGAAATGAAAACATTGCGAAACACTCAATGACTGAGGCATGTCGGAACTGAAAAATTTGTTTTTTACGAATAAACATTCTACTTTTGCGCGGTTTTCAACTACCGAAACCATCTATAATGGAGAATCCCGCCCAGGCAGACGCCCCAGCAAGACGCTTCCTGAGGAGACGACCCGATGTTGGACCAAATCATATCAGCGTGCTCAATCTGTAAGTATTCATATTTCTGACCGCATACTAAAGGCGGTATCGTACCCATATTGTTTCACCGAATACTTACATTGAATGCGTTCCTCATTTCATCATACCTTCCCAAGAACCCGGCGATAGCCAGGCACGGGACCACTAATTTCTATTTCGTCTCCGGAAGGAGACAGGTTCAACAATATTCAAATTTATGGAAACAATCGAAAGGCGCAATATCCTTGCGCTTCAAGGAAAATATTGCAAAGACTGCATCATTTATACGGAGGACGTGGAGGACGAGGCCGTAGGGACAGTCGGAGATCTCCTCGGGAATCCATTGTTCAGGGACACCAGAATCCGCGTGATGCCGGATGTCCATCAGGGCAAAGGCATAGTCATCGGCTTCACCTGCCCCGTCACGTCATTCATCAACCCGCAGCACGTCGGCCTCGACATCGGCTGCGGCATTGACCTGGAGCTCTTCGACCGTCCGCTGGACAGTAAGGACTACGCCCTCTTTGAGCATCGGCTCAGGATGGAGATTCCTTCCGGGTTCAACATCAACAGGGAGCGGCAGTTCGAGATGAAGCCCTTCCTGAAGTATCTCCGCCAGGAGCTGAGCAGTGCCAGACAATCCTCCGGCGGACTGGTCAACCATCTGGAATTGACCGGCGAGCGGGAACTGGAAGACTGGATCCGCTCCGTCGGGATGGACAAGGGGGTGTTCTACAAGTCCGTCGGCTCCATCGGAGGAGGCAACCATTTCATGGAGTACGATGAAGGCGACGGCCGTTTCGCCTTCACTGTACATACAGGTTCACGCCATCTCGGACTGAAGGTGTTCAACAAATGGGACCGCATTGCCCAGCGCAACCCCAACGCTCCCGGATACCTCGTGGACGAGAACCTCAAAGGCTACCTTACCGATATGGTCATCGCCCAGGCCTATGCCCGCTTCAACAGGGAGGTGGTGCTGGGAAAAGCCGCGAAGATCATGCACAAGATCAACGGGGCACGCGTCGAAGGCTACATCAGGACCACGCACAACTATGTCGACTTCCGTGACATGATCCTCCGGAAAGGAGCCATCCGCTCATACGCCGGAGAGCTGATGGTGATCCCGTTCAACATGCGTGACGGCATCGTCGTGTGCGAAGGCCGGTCCAATCCCGAATGGAATTTCTCGGCCCCTCACGGCTCTGGCCGCTGCATGTCGCGGGCAAATGCCAAACGCAACATCTCGATGGTGGAATACCACCGGCAGATGGAGGGCATCTACACGACTAGCGTGACGCCGGAAACCCTGGACGAGGCTCCAGGGGCATACAAGGACACGGACAGCATCCTGGAGTCGCTCGGGCAGACATGCGCCGTCGAATACCGCATGTTGCCGAAAATCAACATCAAAAATGCGGAATAGCCATGAACAGCAACTTTATAGACCAGATCAATGTCAGATGATGACGTGATCAATGCATCTCATAGTGCAAGCGCAGGTCATCTATCCTGCGCTTCTTTTTTTCCACGGACTGACTCTGGAGAGACAATCTCCAGACAGCAGTAATCTTCTGAAAGACTTCTCTCACAAACGGAGACCGTGTCTCCTTCGACGCTCCTCTCCTCGGAGCAAAGAAGGTTGCCCATGATGAGATAACTCAATGTTGCATTCTTATTTGTCGGTATAAGCACATCTGTAAATGTTAGGTTTACAAACACAAGCAATATTCAGCCAAAATCAACAAGTTAGCCTCAAAATTATCACAAAGATTTTTTCAAAAAAAGCAATAATCATATATTTGCTACAAGCCGTAGAAGCTCTAAAAACTGATATTAAAACATGATCAACGATTATCAGAAAATCACTCGAAAAGAGTACGAAAATCTCCGCAACTTAGCCGTCCTCACTGTAACGAATACACTTGAATATTACAATGCGAATGATTATTCCTGGATAAGCGATGAAGACATAAACGACATCGTAAGCGATGCCGTAATCAAAGCCCTTGAAACCTT
>ENA-OPUE01000469-OPUE01000469.1-human-gut-metagenome-genome-assembly--contig:-NODE-469-length-32830-cov-4.530404_pt1 | contig 32830 bp, 19 predicted proteins | sample MGYA00241466_ERZ501924 | MGnify/ENA primary metagenome ERZ501924 (study PRJEB25962, sample SAMEA2042223) | human gut metagenome | biome: human gut; feature: human-associated habitat; material: faeces...
TTTTCAGACTTACAAAGCTGTATGCTTAATCCCCCAGGTTTATCGGGTGAGCCATAATAACTAACTCGCAGATTTCCAAATAGATATGAAAACAGACAAACACAAACTTCAAGCTGCCCTGGTGCGCTCCTTCTTCGACGCTTTTTCCTCGGGCGTGATCGACTGTGGGCAGGGATCTGTCCAGGAACGCCGACAGCCGCAAAACGTGAAGCGGGCGATGCTCGACTACTACGAACAGATAGCCCCCGCCTTCTTCGAAACGGTCTTCTTCCCCCTGGCGGTCATCCATTCCGGCTACGAGGAGATGGAGCGCATGGTGCGCAAGGCGCATCAGCAGCGCATGGATATGAGGTCGATGCTGCTCGCGGCCTGTGGATCGGAGGCCTTCTACGAGGCGCTGGTGGCAGAGTATAAGCGCAACTTCTCCGCGCTGCTCGAAGGCGCTTGTCTCTCCGTGGCCGACCACCTCGCTGCCTGCGCAAAGCAGCAGGAGGGCGAGGGCATCGATACCGACCAGGCGATCGAACTGACCGTGCGCGCGATGGTGCGTGCCTATGCCAGCGGACTGAGGCTCGCGGGAGGGCAGGGCGCCAGCTTCCGCCAGGCCTCCCTCTACCGCTTGCTCCTCGACGCGATGAACGTGCTGCTCCACGACGAGAAGCTTGACTATTCCGACTGTGGCGAAAGCATCACCGCCATGCTTGTCAAGGCCTGCGGATCGGAGCAGCGCTTCGCCGTGGCGACTGCCGAGATGGACCGCGCGCAGCAGGATATCATGGGCTGACGCCGCCCGGGCTGCAAGCGTAAAAAAAACAATGCCGCCAACGAAAGACCCGAGGGACCGTTCGTTGGCGGCATTCATTATAGTAGGGCCCTGAGGGCCAGTGGTTTTACTTCACGACGATCTTCTTGCCATTCTGGACATAGACACCCGGCTGGAGGCTGCTGCGGTCGCCCGCCACGCGCTGGCCACTGAGGCTATAGATGGGCGCGTCGGCCTGGTTCGCGGTCGTCTCCGTGCTCTGGATGCCCGAACCGTTGACGATGTAGATCTTCACGTTGTCGATGGCGATGTGCTGAGCCTTCTTCGCATTGTAGAACCAAGCGAAGTAAAGCGGAGAGTTCTCGGCGAAGCAGCTGGTGACGTCAAATGAGAGGTGCTGCGGTTTGCAGGTCTCGCCCGCGGCCAGATCCTCCACGTGGTAGCCGTCGAAAGCGTCGCAGACGTCGGCCCACTCGTTCTTGTTGTAGGAATACTTCAGGCCGGCCTCCGACTTCTGACCCGTAGCCTTATCGACGGTGCAGTAATCGATGTCAAAGTCGATGAAGACCTTCTCGTCGGCCTGCAGCTTGCTGTAGAGGCAGGGAGTCTCCAGGGCGGCGAACATATTGACGAGCGGAGAGATAGAAGAGCAGATAGAAGCGAAGTTGCCCTCGAAGCCACCACCCGAGACGGGGAGCTCAAACCAGTTGTCGAAGCGCCAAACGTAGTCTATCTTCATCGACTCGTTGATGCGCTCCACGGCCCAGTCGGCGGGCAGCAAGCCGCTGTTGAAGTCCTCGTTGAAGGGCAGTCCATAGACGATCTCCTCGCCATAGCTCACGGCCACGGCTATCGGGAGAGAGACAAAGCCGTCGGTATAGACCGTCTTGACATTGTACTCGTAGTCGCCCTCGGGGATGTTGGTGTCGTCGTAGGACGTGGCCTTGGTCTCGGCAATCTGCTTGCCACCACGGAAGACGAGATACTTCTCCACCGTATATTCCGAAGCCTTCGGGGCCTGCCAGGTGAGGTGGGCCGTGGCGTTGTCCTCGTCGATGGAAGCCTGGAGGTCAGAGACGGTGTTGCGCGTGCCGATGGCCACCAGCGTGCCCACCAGCTCCGACTCGCCGTCGGGGTTCTCATAGACTGCCTTGACGGCATAGTACTGTACGCCGCGGTTCACGCCCGTCTGCTCGGTGGCGCGCTCATCGGGTTCGAGCCATCCGGCAAACAGCGCGCCGTTGGCGTAGCACTCGTAGTGGCTCGGCTGGCGGTCGCCCTCGGGAGCGTCCCAAGTCATGTTGACCTTGTACTTGCCCGTTTCCTCATCGTAGGCAGAAGTCACCTGCACGTTGCGCGGGGCATTGGTGCGCGGAGCAGAGAAGTTGACCTTCACCTCCACGGGCTCCGAGACGGCGTCGCCGTTGACGGCCTGCACACCATAGGTGTATTCGCCCGACGCCTTGTCGGTCGTGTCGGTATAGGCGGTCGTCTTGACCTGCTGGGCCAGCATCTGGCCGTCGATCAGCACGTTGTAGGACGTGGCGCCCGTCACCTTGTAGGCGGAGCGCATGGGGCGGGCCACCTTCTTGCCCTTCATGGCGAAGGGACGGTAGGCGGGAAGCGAAGCCAGCGGCTTGCCCTCGCGCGTCTGCGACGGGGCAGCTGCAGCGGTGGCCTCCGTATAGAGGCTCACGTCGTCGATGGCCCACGTGAAATAGAGACCCGTGGCCTCGTCGTCCAGGTCGCTCAGGGCCTGGAAGGCCACGATGGCGTCGCCCTCGGAGGCATCGCCGAGATAGAGCGAGACGAGCTGCCAGTCGTCCGATCCGTTGCTGTCGTAGCGAGCGTCCCAGAGCGCCTTCCAGGTCTTGCCGCCGTCGTGGCTCACCTTGACATAATAATGGTCCTTGAAGTCCTCAAACTCGCCATACTCGAGCACCTTCGGGTCGATGGCGGTATAGAAGTTGAGATACTGTGCTCCCTTGGTGGCGGGCAGGATGAGCCACTCGTCCTGGTCGGCAGGCGTGCCGTCCTCGTGCTCGCCCACCTGGTCCCAGGTGACCACCGCACTGCCCTTGCCCGTGTGTCTCCACAGGTTCAGGTCCTCCTCGTTGCCCGTCTCTTCCATCTCGGGAGTCGGGAAGCGAAACCAGGTGTAGGTCGGATCGTAGGTGTTGGTCGTCTGTACCTTCCAGCCTTCGGGGAAGGTCTTGCCCTCGAAGCCTTCGGTCAGCAGCGTGTCGGCCTGATCCTTCGCCAGTCGGTCCCAGGTCAGCGTCACGTAGCCGTCCTGTTGCACGGCACGGAGATTGACGGGCTTGGCGGGGATGTCCTGCGCGCAGGCCGCCGATGAGAACAATGCCGCCACGGCAAGCGAGGCGACAGAACGAAGCCACCTTGGCGTGGCCTTGTGGGTAGAATAATTAGCGTCCATAATCAATTTTTTTGATATGTTTTATGGGTGCAAAGGTAGCGACAAAAAAGAGGGACGCCAACCTTTCTCCGATGGAACCGTCACTTTTTCACGAAAAAGCAATAGAAAATGCGCTTTTTAGCATGATTTTTCTATGGATATTCGCTCCCTCGAAATCTTTTGATAGATGGAAGGCTTCATGCCCGTGAGCCGCGTGAAGATGTTGATGAAGTTGGCCTGCGACTTGTAGCCGACGCTCTCGGAGATCGCCTTGATGGTGTAGTGGCCATAGCGATCGTTGTCGGCGAGCCGCTGCATGGCCTCCTTGATGCGGTAGTCGTTGAGGAAGGATCGGAAGTTCTTGCCATAGCCCTCGTTGATGGCTTCCGAGACGTAGCGGGGATTGGATCCCACGAGCTGGGCAAGGCGGTCGATGGAGAAGTCGGTACTGCAAAACTCCTCCACCTTTCCCATCACGCGTCCGATGTCGGCGAGCAGGGCGGCGCGTTGCTCGGTCGTGAGGATCAGCGAACGGGGAGCAACCTCCTGAGTTTTTTCCTCCTGGTCGTCCCTTTGCACGTCCCCTTGCACGTCCTCTTGCCCGTCTCTCTGATCGTCCCTCTGCTTGTCTCCTTGGTCGCTCTCCAGGTTGCCTCCCTGATGGGCCTCCAGGTGGTCCCCCTTGTTGGTGGCCTGTGGCGCCTCCTTGGCCTGGATGGGGGAGGCGAGGAAGAGCTGGCTGCGGTCGTAGAGGCGGTTGTAGGCGTGGTGGAGCTGCCGCTTCTGTGCCGAGACGATGATGAAGAGCACGATGATCAAGGCCAGGGCGATGGCGAGCGCGAGGAGCCAGCGGGCCTGGGTGCGTATCTGCTGGCTGTCGAAGATCTGCTGCTGCGTGAGCAGGTTGATGGTGCTGGCGTTTTTGTTGGCGTCGTAGATATACTGTGTGTTCTTCATGGCGTTGAGCTCGTCGCCGTAGTGGAGCTTCTCCATCAGGTTGGCATACTCCATGCGGCAGGCCGAGGCCCGCGTGGCGTCGCCCTGCGCGTCGTAGGCTTGTGCGAGGAGATGCATCGTCTCGGCCAGAAACTCGTCGTGGTTGGTGCGGCGGGCCCACTCCTCGTTTTTCTTGAGCAGCAGGATGGCGGAGTCGAGGCGATGGGTGTCCATATAGAGCTGGGCGAGACAGGAGTTGGTGTTGTCCACAAATGAGGAGTCCATTCCCGCGCGGATGGCATGCTGCCGCGCCTGGATGTAGTAGCTGGCTGCTGCCGCGGGCTGGTCCTGGCTCTTGGCCACGAGGCCGCGCCCCATCAGGATGTTGTAGCGATAGCCACTGTTGTGCTCCACATTGGCCTCCATCTGCTGGAGAAACACCATGCCGCTGTCGGCCTGGCCGACGAAGCACGAGGCCCCGACCAGGTTGTTGAGCACGGCGTTCTGCAGCGTCTTTTGCCCCGTCTTGCGACTGCTCCTTAGTGCCTTGCGGTAGAAGTAGAGGCCCATCTGGTAGTCGCCCTGCGTGCTGTAGAGATTGCCCATGCCGTTGTAGAAGCGGGCGGTCAGTTCGCTATAGCCCTGGTGCTCGGCGATGCGGAGGCCGTCGAGATAGCTCTTCATCGAGGCCGTATAGAGCCGCTGGTCGTAGAACTTGTCGCCGGCCTGCAGCAAGCGTGTGGCAGTGGTTTGGTCGCCGCCATTGCCCTTGGCGCCTTGGGCAAACCCCAGAGTGGTGCCCCAAAGGATAAGCGTGTATATGATGTAGATGATCTTCTTGGTCATGGTCCTTCCGCATTATGGACGCAAAATTAATAATTTTTCGCTGCTTATCCGCTGATTGAGTGTTAAAAGTCATTGTTTTGCGAAAAGAATGATACTTTTTGACCTTTTTACAAGCGAGGGGCGGAATTTTCTCACAAGGGAGGGGGCAAAACTTCTCGCAAAAGATAGGGAAGGACTTTTGCGCAAGGATAGGGCAGGACTTTGGCGCGGCGGGCCTCCCTCGACTCAGGGCAAAAGAAAACCGCCAGCAGAGAGACGGTCGGTCTCCTGCTGGCGGAAGGGGTACATTTGTGCTTCCTGAAGCAGTAACGCTTTCTGCTTCCCGAAGCAGTATGTGTTTTACTTTCTCATGACCTTGCGCGTGTGGACGCTGCCGTCGGCCTGGATGTCGCGGATGATGTAGAGACCGCGGCCCATCTGGTCGGCCTCGATGCGCTTGCCGTCGATGGTGTAAACCTCGGAGCGCACGGTCTGGCTCTCCTTCGTCTGGGGCAGATCCTCGATGCCGTTGATGGCGTCGTTGAACTTAACACCCTCGACATTCTCGACGGCGCAGCCCTCCACGTTCTTGGAATAGTAGTTGACGAAGGCGACGATGTTGAGGTTGTCTCTGTTCCACATGCGCCATGCCTCCTCGAAGTTGCCGGCCTGCACCTTGTCGTTCTTGGTGAAATAGACCGTGTTCAGACCCAGGGAGACCTCGTAGCTAAACTTGTTGCCGTCCCACTCGATGGGCTCGCCCCAGATGGAGTTGATGGCACGGGTCACGTGCTGGTGGGTGAACGATCCCTCGGCACCCATCTGGGCGTGGGCAGCGATGTTGTCCTCGGTCAGCATGACCGTGATGCGCGAGCCATCCTTGGCGCTGCTGTTGCGCATACCCTCCACGCGGACCACGATGGTGGTGTCGTTGTCGCCGTAGCGTGCGGAGAGGTTGGTGATGATGATATTGGCGGGATCGCTCTGGATCTGCTGGATGAGGCTCTCGATCTCCATGGCGGAACCGGGCATGTAGGTGCAGCACTTGTTGCCAGCCGTGGACATGGCGTCGAACCAGGCGTTGCGGCCGAACATCATGGCCGGAGCGTAGGTGCCGCGGTCGTTGTAGAGGGAAGCGTAGTCGTAGAGGTCGGTCTTGATATACTCGCCATTGACCACGCTGCGCTTCGTGGTGAGCCAGTCGGTGTAGTACATCACGTGGTGGGCGGCGGCAAAGACCTCGCCCTCATAATCGGGATTCTCCAGGGCGGTGTGGAGGTAGCCAGCCACGCGCGGGCAGTTGGGGCACGACTCGGTGGTAAACTCCTCCAGCAGCACCTTGCGCTTGAAGCCCATGGCGATGTCGAGCGCGTTGTTGGTCGGGTCGATATCGGTCTCGTCACCGAGGTCGGTGATGTTGACGTTGACGGCCGACTCGCCATCGACGCTTCCCAGGGTCGGGTTGATGGTCCACTTCAGGTCGATATACTGACCCGAGGTGATGGTCTTGTCGAAGGTCGTGGTAAACTTCTGGCCAGCCACGGTGGTGGTGATGGTGAACTTGTTTACGGGGCGTGTGGCCTTGTTAAACACCGTACCGCTCATGGTCACGGAGCCCGTCGTGGCGTTGAGCATGGCCTTGGCACCCGTGAGGGCCAGGTCATACTTCGGCAGGTTATTGCCCACGATGACGGCCTCCACGCTGATGGCACCCTGTCCGTGGCGGTCGCCCCAGAAGGCATCAGAGGTGCTCTTGTAGTGGAAGGAACCCGTCTGACCCGGCTTCACGACGGAGAGGGCAGTGGTGCTGCCGCGCTGCTTCAGGTCGAAGCCGATGTAGAGGCGCTCGCCCGTGATGGCGTAGGGCGCGTTGAGCTCCACGACGTTCCAGCCCTTCTTGATGCGCGTGTCCGTCTTCATGGTGATGTAGCCCTCGGCCAGGTTCTCACCCTTCAGCGTCTTTCTCACCCAGACGCGCAGCGTGTCGATGTTGGAGCGGGAGCACAGAGCCACTCTGACTTGCGCCACGCTGTTGCCCTGGTAGGCTTCCATGGTTTCGCCAGGAAGCTGGATCGCAGCCGATACCCAAGTGTTGCCTTTCTGGGTGGCCATACCTTCACTGGCCACTGCGCCCTTGCAATAGCCCAACGTCAGCGTGTCCGACTGAGCCAGCAGCGGAGCTACCGTCAGAAGGGCGAGGAGAGTTAGTAAAATCTTCTTCATAAGAATCGTTTTTTATTGTTAATAGAATATGTTGTTGTCGTGACTGGAAAACCATTGATGACGGCGCAAATTTAGGAGATAATTTTGATATGACAAAATAATAGTTCGTAATTTTTGCTTTCTTTTCCTCAAATAGCGCTTAGTTTTGACGGATTTTGTTACCCTTCTCAAAGTTTAATTCTCCTAAAAGTTACCATTTGACACCCGAGGTTGTTCTAAATTTCGGTAGTAGGCTCTATCTTGCCCGCATTTAACGAGATTTAACTTAGTTTCTGAGCATACTCGGTGGAAATTTGGCTATTTTTGCACTGAATCCAACTCAAAACGGTCTAACCGACCTCTTGAAAGGCGAGAAATCAACTAACAGTTTTATAAATATCAGCTTATGAAAAAACGAACCCTTCTCTTGGCAGTTCCGCTATGGATGCTGCTGTTCGTGCCCATACTTCCGATGTGGGCACAGGATTCCAAGGCGCAGCGCGTCTTGCGACCTGGCGTTGGCGACCCGGCCGGTACGCCCGCCAAGCGCGGCCCCATCGTGGGAGCCAAGCCGTGGCACCGCGAAGGAGGCAAACTGCGCAAGACACCGCGCTCGCTCGTGATGCCCAACCCCAACCAGCGCGTACGCCTCGCCAGTGCAGACGGCGTGGAGTTCTGGGGCAACGTCATCTATGCCAAGTCGTGGGACACCCTGCCAAGCGACGCCACTCCCTTCTATGTGGGACAGTTCCGCGGCACCAACCCCATCACGATCCAGAACCTCTGCAGCGGCGCTGCCCTCGACGCCAACGGTGGTGGTGTGTTCAAGGATGGCATGTTCCGCTTCGTGAGCTATTTCAGCTTCCTCGGCGAGATCATGGGTCAGTACTATGAGTACGACATGGACACCTGGGAGATGACGCGCACCGAGGATGTCAGCAACCGCCCGGACCTCTATTGCTTCGACACCGATGTCGATCCTATTACTAATAAGGTGTATGGTATCGCTTACAACAGCGATTTCTCGGGCTATGCGCTCAACGTCATCGACTATGCGAGCCTGACGACGCAGACCATCGGCAACCTGGATGTCTATTTCCTCGGCTTTGCCATCAACTCCAAGGGTAGCATGTACGGTATCAGCAGCACGGGTAAGCTCTGCAAGATCAGCCGTACCACGGGTGCCGTGACCGAGATCGGTCCTACGGGTCTCTATCCGCTCTACCTGCAGAGTGCCGCGTTCGACCGCAATACGGACAAGCTCTATTGGGCTGCTTCGTTTGAGAACTCGCCCTCGGGTCTCTACGAGGTGGACACCCTGACGGCAAAGGCTACGAAGGTGGCCGACTTCCCCGACGGCGAGGAGGTCGTCTGTCTCACCGTGGCGGAGGCCCTGACCGACGCGAATGCGCCGGCCAAGATCAACGACCTCTCTGTCTCCTTCTCCAAGGGCAGCACCAGTGGTGTGGCTACGTTCACCGCTCCGACCACGACGTTTGGTGGCGAAGCGCTGACGGGCACGCTGACCGCTTCCGTGCGTATCGAGAATGGAGAGCCCGTGACCAAGTCGTGCCAGCCGGGCGAGAAGGTGAGCATCGACATCACGGCCCCCAAGGGCGACAACGTCATCTTTGCTGCCACCACCAATGCCGCAGGACGTAGCCCGCTGGCCAAGACCACCGCATGGGTGGGACCGGACAACCCCAAGGCTGTCTCCTCTCTGAAACTGAAGATCGACCCTGAGACGATGAAGTCCACGCTGACTTGGCGTGCGCCGACGCAGGGTACACATGGCGGCTATGTCAATGGTCCGCAGGTCACTTACGACATCGTCCGCTACCCGGGTCGCGTGACGGTGGCTAAGAACTACACCAAGGTGAAGTTTGAGGAAACCCTCGAGAAGGGCAAGCTCACTTCCTTCTTCTATGTCGTGACCCCGGTCTATGAGGGTCTCTACGGCACACAGGCCACCTCCAACAAGATTCTCATCGGCGACGCCTGCGAGGTGCCCTATGAGGAGTACTTCAACACGGAGGAGGACTTCAACCTCTTCACCATCGTCGATGCCAACAACGATGGTAGCACGTGGGAGTATAACGCCACCAATGGCGTAGCCTACTGTACGTTCAGCTCAATGCAGGCCAGCGACGACTGGCTCATCACGCCGGAGATCCACCTCACCCCGGGCCGCAAGTACAACTTCTCCTTCAGTGCCCGCCGCGGTATGACCAGCTATCTCCAGCAGATTGGTGCTTCCTTCGGTGAGGGCCTCGATCCCTCTACCTATACTGAGATCGTCCCGAGAACGAACCTTCCCGAGAACGAGTGGGTCAACCTCAAGACGACCGTGACGGTCAAGGCTGACGGTGTCTATCACTTCGGCCTCCACGACCAGAGCCCTGTGGACGGCTACCGCACCTACGTGGACAGCATCCTCGTCACCGAGGGCCCGCTGCTCAGCTCTCCTGATACCGTGACCGACCTGACCATCGTTCCGGGCGACTACGGAGTGGGCGAGGCTACCCTCACCTTCCGTGCCCCGACCAAGGCCATCAACGGACAGACGCTGTCTTCTATCTCCAAGATCGAGGTTCGCCGCCGTGCGGAGACTGAGGACCTCATCCACACGTTCACCAACGTCACGCCGGGTCAGCAGCTGACCTTCACCGACAATGGCGCCCTGGATGGATTCAATACCTATATTATCACCGCCTATTCGGGCGACGAGGCCGGCGAGCCTGCCGAGCACCGCGCCTATATCGGATTCGACATTCCTGGCATGCCGAAGGATGTCCGCGCCACGTCTGGCCTCGATGCCATCACGGTCGACTGGAAGGCTCCGAGCACCCTGGGTGTCAACGGTGGCTATGTGGAGCCCGATGAGCTCACGTACAATATCTATACGCTCGACCTGGAGGCCCTCGACTTCGTGATCCTCAAGGAGGGTGTGAAGGGTCTCTCTTATCAGCCGCAGGTTCCTATGTACGGCGTGCAGGATCTCCACTACTTCGCCGTGAGCGGTGTCTCCGACGTCGGCGAGGGCGAGTATGAGGCGTCCAACCTGGTTATCTCGGGTGCTCCCTACACGCTGCCGTTCAGAGAGTCCTTCCGCAAGGGCAACCTCGACAACAGCCTCTGGTGGGTGGATACCGACGACTGCTTCTGGCCGAAGAGCTACAACTCTGCCGACGATATCATCGGTTCTGCCGACTGGACGCCGAAGGAAAAGGGAACAGTGGCTTCCTTCAACTCGGGCAAGATCTCTCTCAAGGGTGCTGCCAATCCTGTGCTGCGCTTCTGGCACAATGGCGTACCGGGCCTGGACTACCACCTGCGCCTGGAGGTCATGACGCCGGACAACAAGACCGTCGAACTCAAGGATATCGACTATAGCAAGCTCACGGGCGACCGTCAGTGGATCGAGGAGGTTGTGGACCTTGGCGACTATGCCGCCTACGACTTCATCGTACTGAAGTTCCTCGGTGAGTGCAACGACAAGGAGCTCCAGCGCCTCAGCTTCGACGCCGTGGAGATCTACGACGTGCTTGGCCACAACCTCTGTGCCGTCAGCACGAAGCCTACGCTCACGGGTACGGTCGGCAACGTAATGGAGGCCGGCGTCACCGTCCGCAATATCGGCGAGAACGTGGAGGACAACTTCACGATCGACCTCTACCTCAACGGTCGCAAGGTGGCCAGCCAGAAGGGTGGTCCGCTGGATCCGTTCCGCTCAGAGACCTACTACCTCAACTTCACTCCGAAGGTGGAGGATGCAGGCCAGTGTGAGGTCTATGCTACCGTACAGCCCGCCAGCGAGGATGATGATCCCAGCGACAACACAACGGCGAAAGTCAACATCAACGTCAAGGAGCCGGAGCTGCCCACCGTCACCGACCTGTCGGCTAAGCGCGAGGGCAACAACATCAACCTGGCCTGGACGAAGCCGACGAATACTTCCCGCACCGTCGTGGAGGACTTCGAGAGCTACCTGGCTTGGAGCAATGGCGAGAAGATCGGCGACTGGAAGACAGTCGATGGGGACAAGCTGCCGACGATCGGTATCAGTGGCTTCCTCTTCCCGCATTGCGGAGATCCGATGGCCTACATCATCTTCGATCCCGTCGAGATGGGTCTCAGCTCTCTCCCGCGCTTCGTAGCTCACTCGGGCACGCAGTATATCTCTTCTTGGGGTACCTACAATGAGTCTGCCGACGATGGTGGCAAGAGCGACGACTGGCTGATCTCTCCGGAGCTCGACGGTCGTGCACAGAAGATCGACTTCTGGGCCAAGGCTGCTTCCCTGACCTACGCACCGGAGGCCTTCGAGATCCTCTACTCCACCACCGGCGACAACGTCGAGGACTTCAAGCTCATCAGCACCCACGAGGCTGAGGGTGACGCTTGGTACAACTACGAGGCCAACCTGCCCGAGGGCACGAAGTACTTCGCTATCCGTTGCGTCAGCGAGAACAAGTTGGCTCTCTTCGTCGACGACATCACCTATCACGAGGGTCAGTTGACCATCCTCAACTACAATGTCTATCGCAACGGCGAGAAGATCGGCACGGCCAACGCCAACGCCACTTCTTTCAGCGACGCAGGCAACGATGGCGACATCTACACCATCACCATCGTCTATGACGAGGGCGAGTCAACCTTCAGCAACGAGGCCGGCATCACGCTCGGCGTAGAGGAGCTGACCCAGGGCCGACTCAATGTGATGACAGGTCGCGGCACCGTGACCGTCAGCAACGCCAATGGCAGCGACGTCACCATTCTCACTACCGACGGACGTCAGGTGGCCAAGGCCGACAACGTCGATAAGAAGACCTTCCATGTGCAGCGCGGCACCTATCTCGTGCGCGTCGCCGAGCATGTCTTCCACGTGGTAGTCAAGTAATCGGATTCATAGCAAGAGGACAAGCAGACCAACCAACGCTCCCAGAGCGGGTCTGCTTGTCCCTTTAACCAATCATTAAAACAATAATAACTATGTACAGAATCAGACATCTGCTGCTCCTGCTCACCGTGCTCTTTGCCGGATACAACGTACAGGCGCAGACACAAAGTCCGTACAAGTACGACTTCAACTCGCCGATCGACACCTCCGACCCGGAGTTTGCGCCCTTGGGCTGGGGCCATATCGTCGATGCGATGGTGGTTCGCTCCAATACCTACTACGTCCAGTACGCCTATCAGGCTACGGGCGGCGTGGACGATTCGGGCTGCCTGCACATCGGTTCTCAGACGGTGACGGACAGCCTCACCCAGACCCAGACGCTCAACGATATCTTGGTGCTTCCTCCTGTCGGAGGTACGATCACCGTCGATGTGAAGGCGTTGAACTATGGTAGCGATATCAAGTTCTATTATGTCAACTTCGAGGACGGTAAGTTCACGACCGATGGTCTCATCGACATGCCGGTTCCCGAGCTCTCCGAGGACCGCTTCTGCACCATCACCGTGCCGGAGATGGCCGAGGGCACTTACATCGGTATCCGTGGCAACAGCGTCCTGATCGACAATGTGACGGCCACGACGGCTGAGGTGACTCCGCTGCCTCGCATGAAGGTGCTCAAGGTGAGCGATGCCAATCCCGAGTATGTGGATGCGGCAAGCGATGGCAACTTCACGCTCAACTACTCCGTCCAGCTCCGCAACAACGGACAGCGCGACCTCAAGGTGGGCGATGAGAACTACTCGCTCTCCCTGGTCAACACCACGCTCAACAACCGTGTGGTGGGCACGACGGTCATGACGGAGGATCTCGCCCTCGGCGCTGAGACCACCGCCACGCTGACTGTCACCCTGCCTTACGCTTCTTATCCCAAGAACTATGCTTACGCTGTCCGCGACAACCTCACGGGCGATCTCACGCCTTGTGGCGAGCGCCAGGCCTATCCCTACGAGCCCGTGGCAACGATGCTCGACCGTAGTGGCAAGCCCGTAGGCGACGCCATCGACCTGGGTATTGTCCAGGGCGAGGTCACCTACTCCTATCTCCTGCGCAACGACGGTGCTACGCCGCTCGATATCACCAATGTCTCGATGACGGGTGGATTCTCCACCGCCTTCAAGGCCCAGCAGGTCGCTCCCCACGCCGCGCTGACCTTCCCCATCACCTTCGGACAGGTGGGTACGGAGAACCAGGGCACGTTGACGCTGGAGACCAACAGTGGCACCGTGGAGATCGCGCTCTCGGCTACCTCTGTGGCAGCAAACGAGATGTATGCCAACTTCGAGAATGGCAAGATGCCGGCCGGCTACATCGTCGGCGATAGCTGGTTCATCAGCGATTTCCCCCTGCAGGCCAACCTCCCCAACAACATCTATTGCGCCCAGGCGCAGTATGACGTAGAGCCTACGCGTCTGATCACGCCGATGCTGAAGGTGAAGAGTGGCGACGTGCTCCATTTCGATGCTGCCCGCCGTGACGACGCTACCTTCCTCCGCGTTTACTATTCTACCGACAGAAAGAACTGGACGCTTGCCCACACCATCGAGGGTACGGGTACCGACAACAACACGTTCAGTCCCTTCAACCTCATCTCCGACTCTCGCTACAGTGGCGAGTTCCGTTCCTACACGGTCGAGAACCTGCCCGCAGGCAATCTCTACCTCGCCTTCGAGTCGGCTGGTGCGCGCCTCGACAACATCTACGGCATGGGTTATGCGAAGATTTCCCACGACGTGATGTTCCAGCTTCTCAACCTCCCCACCGTGGCTACCGTCAATAGCGAGAGCCAGGCCAGCGTGAGAATCGTCAACAACCACCCGGCCGATATGGCCAAGGGTGCCTACGCCGTCAGCCTCTACCGCGACGGCAAGAAGGTGGCTACAGCTGCCGAGGCTGAGTTCCTCGCTGGCGAGAGCCGCCTGTTCGACCTGACGTTCACGCCGCACGAGGGTGGCACGGCCAACTACTATGCAGCCTTCGAGGTGGGTGGTCAGATTCTGTTCACCTCCGACACCGTGGCAGTGCAGGTACTTGCCGAGACGAGCAACAGCCTCGTCCAGGTCGGCAAGCCCACCTTCCCCGTCACCAACAACAGCACCCCCGTTGCTCCTTATTATAAGCACAGCGAGAGCGACGCCATCTACAAGGCCGCTCAGTTGGGCCTGGAGCCTGGCACCCGCATCAAGGGTATCATCATCCGTGGATGGAACGAAAGCAAGGAACTTCCCACCAACCTGAAGGTGTGGATGTGCAACACCGACGATGCCGTGTTTACCTCGCCTTTCGCTGTCCACAATACCGACACGATGCAGCAGGTCTTCGACGATGTCTGCACCTTCCCGATCGCTGGCAACAAGACCGAGACCGCGGAGATGATGAACATCACGTTCAAGAACTCCTTCGTCTATGACGGCCGCAACCTCAGCATCTTCATGCACGCCGACGTGCCGTCAGGCTATTCCAACGTGCGCTTCGAGACCGACAAGTCTTACCTTCAGGGACAGTCTGTTCATCGCAAGTCTGATTCCGACCTCGCCGACAAGGACTTCACTCTCTCCGAGGATGGTGCTCCTGTCATCACCTTCGTCACGGAGAGCACGGCTTCCACGCCGCTCACGGGTGTGGTGACTGCTGAGGCCGACGGTACGCCTATCGCCCATGCCAACGTCACGCTCACTGCCGACAACGTGCAGTACGCCGCTACCACGGCCGAGGATGGCAGCTATCAGCTCAACGTCTTCAAGACCGACCGCGCCTACACCTTCCGTGCCGAGGCCATCGGCTACGAGCCCTACAAGCAGGAGGTCAGCAGCTTCGCCGAGGCTGTCAACGCTTCCCTGAAGGAGGGCCACGGAGTCTATATCGACAACGTCACGATGCCGGAGACCTTCACGGTCAACAACCGCTCCAACATCTTGGTCGATGTGATGAACATCGAGCCTGTCGACCTGGAGGCTGGTGCCTGGACGGCCAGCCTGGTGGACGGCGAGGGCTATGAGAAAGTTTCCTATGCCACGCCCGCTCTGAAGGCAGGCGAGAAGGCGACGCTCAACTTCCGCTACACGCCGCACGCCGAGGGCGAGATGGTCCTCCGTGCCAAGATCGTTGCCCATGGCACGACCACTCAGTCCGCGCTCTTCCAGTATGTCGTTGCTCCGGAGTCAACGGGTGGCAGCGTGCAGGTGCTCGATTCGACCAACCTTGCCGACTATGCCGTGCCTGTCCGTCTCTACGACAAGAACTCTGAGAGCCAGACCATCTACACGGCCGATCAGCTCGGCATCCCCGCTGGTTCTACGATCCAGCGCATCGCCTTCCGCGGCTACCAGAGTGGCTTCACCACCAAGGAGTATGAGGCCAACCTGCGCGTCTATATCGAGAACACCGACGACGACTACGAGCTTGGTTTCGTCGCTGCCGACACGACCGCTATGACCCGCGTCTATAACGGTACGCTCGAGGTCAAGAAGGATGGTACGAAGAAGAATCCTGCCGAGGTGATCGTCGTTGAGATCCCCGAGGGCTTCCGCTATACGGGCAAGAACCTGCGTCTCGCCTTCCATGTTGAGGCCAGCGAGTACACGAAGATGGCCTTCGTCACCGACAAGAAGGTGAGAAACTCCTTCTACCGTGGCGATGACAACCTCGACAAGTTGGCCAATGCCTCTTGGGACCAGAACGAGTCGCCGGTGATGTATCTTGAGGTACAGAGCACGAACGAGCTCTCAGGCCATGTCACCAATGGCAAGGGTGTGGCCCTCGCCAATGTCTTCGTCCAGCTCCAGGGTGGCGACGTCGTCTATAACAGCATGACCAATGAGGAGGGCTACTACCAGATGAAGGTTGCTCAGCCGCTGCTGAAGTACAACGCCATCTTCAAGCTCGACACCTACAAGACCGATACCGTCGCCGTTGACTTCCTCAAAGGCGATGTCGTCCTCGACCACCAGATGGCTCGTCCGTTCCGTCTCACGGGTTGCGTGAAGGGCTTCAATGGTGCCACCACCGACGTTCTCGACGATGTGACCGTGAAGCTCGTCCAGGGCGACATGGTGCTCACGACCGAGACCAACGACAATGGCAACTACGCACTCGACGTCCGCGATGCCGAGGGCGAGTACCAGCTCATCTTCGTCAAGGAGAAGTATCAGAGCGACACGACCGCCGTCATCTTCGATCAGCAGTCGCTCGTCCGCGAGGCTACGCTCCTCCGTCTGAACACGCTCTCTGGCACGATCTACGCCAAGCGTGGCGAGGCCGATCCCGAGCCGCTGATGGGTGCCACCATCAATGTGCTGGGTCTTGCTGGCGCCACGGGCAATTTCCTGCTCGAAAGCGATGCCGACGGCCACTTCTCTGTCGATATTCCTGCTGGCAACGGCCTCTATGGCATCTATGTCACGATGGTGGGTCTCAACGCCGCCAACAAGACGGTGACGATGAGCGCCGACGATTTGCAGGCTCCCGACATCATCCTGCTCGCTGGTGTGGCAGCCAGCGTTGGTGGTGTCGAGATCAACGACGCTGCCCGCCAGGGCGATGTCTATACGCTCAATGGCGAGCTGGTGGGTCGCAACCTCGACCTCAACACGCTGCCGAAGGGCCTCTACATCGTCAACGGCCGCAAGGTGGTTGTCAAGTAATCGACTTCATTTGTAGTCTGGGCGACTACTATGCGCGCCCATGACTTCCTTCTATTTCCCTTCCCCTTTCGAGGCATCAGTCCTCGGAAGGGGATTTTTAGTATGCGCCACTTGAAATAATTCTCCACTTTCCTCGTTTATATTACGACGTAGTATGTCGATTGCCTATATTACGCGTAGTAGGTCGATAGCCTATGATGCGACGTAGTAGGTCGATCGCCGAAGGTCCGCCCTTTTGCCGTGGTGGCAGGGTAGGGGACCGTTTGGCACGAAACGAACAAGAAAGAATGGAAAAAGAAATCAAAGGTTTTGTCCGCGACCTGGTGTTGCTGGAGAAGAAGCCCGTCCGCGGCCTGTTGGTTGTGGAGTGGGTGGTGATGGCCTACCTTGCCCTCACGCTTTTGCTGATATTGTTCTTATACACGAAGTTGCCCGAAGCCAATCTGCTGGTGATGGGCCGTGTGCGCGTGCTTGCCATGACGGCTGCCCTCTGGCTGGTTTATCGTCTGTGGCCCAGCCGTCTGACGCGCCTCTTCCGCATAGCGGGCCAGATGAGCCTGCTCGGCGTATGGTATCCCGACATCTATGAGATCAACCGCGTGCTCCCCAACCTCGACCACGTCTTCGCCACGCTGGAGCAGACGCTGTTCGGTTGCCAGCCCGCCTTGCTCTTCCACGAGTGGCTACCCTCGCCCTGGTTCAGCGAGGCTTTCGACATGGGCTATTTCAGCTACTACCCCATGATCGCCCTCACCGTGTTCTACTACTTCTTCTGCCGTCCCCGGGAGTTTGAGCGCGCGTCGTCGGTGGTGATGATCTCCTTCTTCCTTTTCTACCTGATCTTCATCTTCGTGCCCGTCGTGGGCCCCACGTTCTATTATCATGCCATCGGCATGGAGAACGTTGTGGCAGGCGTCTTCCCCAGTCTCCACGACTATTTCAACACCCACACCGCCTGCCTTCCGTCCCCTGGCGACCCTGCGGGCCTCTTCTACCAGCTTGTCGAGGAGGCCAAGGAGGCTGGCGAGCGTCCCGTGGCCGCCTTCCCCAGTTCCCATGTGGGCATCAGCACGGTCTGCATGCTGCTCTTTTGGCACGCCCGCAACTACAAAATGCTCCTCGTCCTTGCGCCGTTCTATGTCCTTCTGTGCTGTGCAACGGTCTATATCCAAGCCCATTACCTCATCGACGCCCTTGTCGGACTGCCCACTGGTGCACTCTTCTTCGCCGTGCTGATGTACGGTTCGCGCCGGATGGTGAAGGGCAAATAGCAAAGAGCGGAATGTCCCAAGGGGGGAACCCTTTGGGAGACCCTTTTCGGAAAAGATTTTTTTCATGGCTTACGGTGGATTTTTCCATGGTCGGCCATGATTTTTTTCATGGAATCTAAAAAGCTAACGAAGGCCTTCCCTGAAAGTCCCCACAGCCTCCCAAAGGGGGTTGGATACGATTTTTCTTAAATCGTTTGCTGCTTTCAGTGATATTTCGTACTTTTGCAAAAGTATAAAATGTAAGGAAAAGATGAAAGTAAGTTTCTCCCCACCATATATAGACGAAAGCGTTATCAACGAAGTGACCGACTCGCTGAAGTCGGGTTGGATAACAACTGGTCCTAAAGTGAAGGCTCTTGAACAGGAAATCGTCGCGCTTTCCGGCGCGCAGCACGTCCTGTGCGTAAACTCTTGGACGACAGGAGCTATCTTGATGTTGCGCTGGCTGGGAGTAAAGCCGGGCGACGAGGTGATAATTCCCGCCTATACCTATTGTGCCACGGCCTTGGCAGTGATGTGGGCGGGCGCAAAACCCGTAATGGTCGATGTGGGAGAGGACTTGAATATCAGCGTCGAGGCTATCCGCAAGGCCATCACTCCGCGCACGAAGGCCATTATCCCCGTCGATATTGCGGGATGGCCGTGCGACTACGAGGCCATCATGAAGATGGTGCAAGACCCCGAGGTCAAGGCCCTGTTCACACCAACATCGGAGGTGATGGAGCGGTTGGGGCGCATCATCGTCATCAACGACTCGGCCCACTCCATCGGCTCTTGCTATAACGGGATGCCGTCGGGCACACAGACCGACGTGGCCATCTTCTCCTTGCACGCGGTGAAGAACATAACGACGGCCGAGGGTGGAGCCATCTGCCTGAATATGCCCACGCCTTTCGACAATGAGAAGCTGTATGCGGAGCTTAGGCTTATGTCGCTCAACTGCCAGACCAAAGACGCTTTCACCAAAAGCAAAACGGGTGGCTGGCGATATGATATTGTCGGCATGGGCATGAAGGCCAATATGGCGGACGTGAACGCAGCTATCGGCTTGGCTCAAATCAGGCAATACCCGAAACTCCTGGCGGAGCGGCGCCGCGTGTTCGGCATTTACAACGGCCTTTTGGAAAAGCAGCCGTGGGCCATCACGCCACCAGTGAGCGCGGAGGGACGGGAAACGTCCTATCATGTGTATGCGCTGAGAATCAAGGGCGTAACGGAAGAGCAGCGAGACGAGATGATAGCGGAGATAAGTAAACAGGAGGTGGCGGTCAACGTCCACTTCACCCCGCTGCCAATGCTGACCCTTTTCCGCGAGAATGGTTATAAGATTGGTGACTATCCGCAGGCATACCAGAACTTTGCACACGAGATTTCGCTGCCATGCTACCCGCAATTAAGCGACGAGGAGGCCACATTTGTGGCAAAGACGGTCATAGACGCATATAATAAGGTAATACACGGAGCATGATATCGGTCGTAATAAACACCTACAACGCCGAGGAACACTTGGCGGAATGTCTCGAAGCCGTCAAGGACTTCGACGAAATAGTGGTCTGCGACATGGAATCGACCGACCATACCGTAGAGATTGCCAAACGATACGGCTGCAAAGTCGTGACGTTCCCCAAAGGAAACATTCGCATTTGTGAACCCGCACGGCAGTTTGCCATCGGGTCTGCCTCCCATCCATGGGTGCTTGTGGTGGACGCCGATGAAATCATCACGCCCGAATTGCGCCAATATCTCTACGAGAGAGTGAAGGTGGACGACGGAGTCAAGGGCCTTTTCATCTCCCGCCACAACAAGGTGATGGGCAAATACAATAAAGGTTGGGCGAGCGACTTTCAGCTGCGCTTCCTCATGCGTGACGAAACGGTCTGGCCTCCCTATATCCACTCCGTCCCGCAGGTTAATGGACGCGTGGAAAGAGCGCCGAAAAAGTACAAGATGATGCACCTGGCGGACGAGACAACCGTACAGTGGGTGGGGAAAATGAACCAATATACCGATGGCGAAGCGGTGAGAAAGGCCAACCGCGGCTTCGGAATCTGTGCCTTGTTCACCCGTCCGCTGTGGCGATTTGTCGTCAGTTTCTTCTTGAAAGGTGGATTTAAGAATGGTAAGCGAGGACTGTTGAAGGCCGTTCAGTGGTCGATTTATCAGCAGATATTGGTGTCCAAGATAATCGAAAAACAACTAAGAGAAAAATCATGAGCACGATATTCCATATTGTTTCTAACAAAGAGTGGGGCGGAGGAGAGCAGTATGTCTTTGACCTGGCTCAGCGGCAGAAGGCGGACAATATAACAGTGAAGGTGTTCTGCAAGCCTATTGCCGACATTGTCGCCAAATACAAGACCATAGCCGATCAGGTCTTTCCCGCGCGTTTGAATGGAGTCACCGACTTTCAGAGTGCCTTTGCGATGGCGAAAGTTGTAAGACACGCGGGCAAATGCGTCATTCATGCGCATAATTTCAAGGACGCTTTCACGGCGTGCTATGCCCGTTTGCTGTCCGGAAACAAACAGGCGAGGGTGGTTATGTGCCGCCATCTCACCCGAAAAGGTAAGAACTCACTCGTCTATCGTTGGCTGTACGGCCAGCTTGATGCCATCTGCTTTGACTCAAACCTTTCGTTAAACACCTTCTTGAGTACGCGCCCGTCCATAGATGAGCGCAAACTGAGCGTCGTGCGCACCAGTATTGTCGTCCCGGAGGTGGTGAAGCCCGCCGCTTTGAGGGAGGAATTGAACATCGGAACGGACGAGGCGATGGCAATGTATCATGGGCGTCTTGACCCAGAGAAGGGCATAGACACCTTGATGGACGCCGTGGAAAAACTGAAAAAGGACCAAAACGTCCGCCCGTTCAAGTTGGTATTGATAGGCAGGGGCAGTCAGGAATATACCCGGCATTTGCAGGATTTGATAAGCAAAAAGCAATTACAGGACGTCGTCAGGTTAGCGGGATTCCGCCATCCCGTATTGCCCTATGTGGCCACATCGGACTTTGGCATCTTGGCTTCCACAGTCCAAGAGGGCTGCCCGCTCTCTCCGCAGGAGTATATGTCGCAAGGCCGCCCCGTCGTGGCGACAGACAATGGTGGCCAGCGGGAGTATATTGTGAGCGGAATCAATGGCGTATTAGTCCCTCCCTGCGACAGTAAAAAACTTGCGGAGGCCATGGCGCAGATGATAAACGACCCGGAAAAACGCGGCGAGATGGGGCGGAAAGCCAAGGAAGACTTCTTCGACCACATGGATTACGAGTACTTCTACACGCAAATCAAGCAGCTGTATGGAGCATATCTGGAGTAATGTCCTGCTGATGGTTGCGCTATGGCTTGGCAATTACGCCATCTACCTCGGCTGCAATCGCGGTATCGCGCCCAATGCCCGGCTCCAACAGTGGCTGAGATACCTGCCCGCGTCTGTCGTGGCGGTGCTTCCGCTGGCCATTACGGACACGGACGTGCTGCAACCCGAAGTAGTCAAGTTGTTGGTAGTAACCGAATTGTGGGCGTTGGCATACCCGCTGACTTACCATCTGACCTATCGCAAGAACTCACCCGACTACGATCACCAGATAGACCCGGCCTTTGCGCTCTATCAGCTTGGTGTTTTGAGCGGTCTTTCAGTCCTGTTACCGTCGGCATTGATGCCGCCGTTGCTCTTGCTGTCCATTGCCGCGCCATTGTTCTTGTTTGGCTATTACCTCGTCTATCATCATGTAATCGACATGAATGGCATGTTGCTGATGCGGCAAACCAATTACAATGAGATACTTGAGTTTTTCCGTTCGTTCCCCTTATGGAAAGTTCTTGTCGGCACAATCGTACTGTTGGGTGTCATTCTGCTGTTTGTCTTTGGAGGCCAGCCATTTGCCGTCGGCAGTGTGGCGACGTGGAACGGCGGGGTCATAGTCGTCATGTTGGCGGCCGTACTCCACTATCTTTTCAAGCCCCGGCACAGCCTTTTCTCGCGCACGGGGCTGGTGAGGCTCTACCTCGAAGTAAGCGAGTACATGCGCGGCAACAGCCTTTACACCCAAAACCAGCAGCAGCGGATGGAACACCTGAAAGCCACGGCCGTCCATCCATTGCCCGCTCCGCATACTATCCTGTTGGTGATAGGCGAGTCGGCGTCCCGTGAATTCATGAGTGCCTTTAGTCCAATGGACGAAGACACGACCCCCTGGATGCGGCAGTTAGGCGGGGACGGCCTCCATTGCATATTGTTTCCCAACGCCTACAGCTGTGATATTCAGACTGTTCCTACGCTGGAAAAAGCCCTCACCGCCTTCAATCAATACGATGGCGGACAGTTTTACACCTCCGTTTCTATCATCGATATTGCCAAAAGTTTAGGCTACAAGGTGCACTGGTACAGCAATCAGGGACACTTGGGAGCTGCCGACACGCCCGTCAGCTTGGTAGCCGAGACCTCGGATGTGGCCAAATGGACGAATCAGCAGCTTGGCAAGAAATACTACGATGAGGCTTTGATAGATTTCTTGGACGAGGTGAGCCCTGCTTGCAACAATCTTGTGGTCCTGCATCTGAAAGGCAGCCATTTCAATTATGAGAACCGATTCCCAGAGGCGTACCGCAAATGGGGAGCGGTGGGCAACCATGATCAGATAACGAACTACAAGAACACCTTGTATTATACCGATAGCGTGCTCAAACAGGTTTACGAAACGATGCGCGAACGGCTAAATCTACAGGCCATGGTCTATTGCAGTGACCACGGAGACATACCCGACCGCCACCGTCAGCCCAACTTCGGCGGATTCCGCGACACCCATATTCCTTTGATGGTGTGGATGAGCGATGAGTATGTGGCGCTCCGTCCCGAGCGCGCCAAGGCTCTTTCGGAGAACAAGGACAAGTATTGGACGAACGATTTGCTCTATGAGCTGGTGTGCGGAGTGCTGGATGTGGAAAGCACAGAGTACAAGGAGGAAAACTCTTTGGCCTCTTCCGCCTATCAATATGACCGCGGCGACCTCACGCTGATGAACGGCACGGTGCGCGTCGCAGACGATACGGGAGGAGAGAAAGTCCCGGATTCCACTAATTGATTGTACAATCTATGCAGAAGATACTTTATTATACGGTCTATGGGCTGCTGTACGCCTTTTCGCTGCTTCCGCTTCGGTTGCTCTATCTCTTTGGCGACGGCATCTATTTCCTGATATTCCACGTCGTACACTATCGCCGCCGCGTCGTGTGGAAGAACCTGACGGAGTCTTTCCCAGAGAAAAAAGAGCAGGAGCTCTGTCGGATAGAAAAAGGGTTTTACCACTGGTTTTGCGACTATCTGGTGGAAAGCATCAAGCTGTTCTCCATCAGCGAGGAGGAAATCAAGCGCAGAATGGTATTCAAGGAAACGGAACTCGTGGACGAGTGTGTCAGCAGCGGCCAGTCGTGCGCCATCTATTTGGGCCACTACTGCAACTGGGAATGGGTCACTTCGCTGCCCTTTTGGATTTCTCCCAAGGCGCAATGCGGACAGATTTATCACCCGTTGGAAAACGCGTGCATGGACAAGATGTTCCTTGCCATCCGCCAACGCTTCAACGCGGTGTGCATTCCGATGGCCGATTCCATCCGTAGGGTGATGGGGTATCGCCAGAAAGGCATCCCGACGGTCATCGGATACATCTCCGACCAGAAGCCGTTCTGGTTCAATATCCACCATTGGTGCGACTTCCTCCACCATGACACGCCCGTATTGTCGGGCACAGAGCGCATCGCACGTAAGCTGGACCAAGCCGTTTTCTATTTGGAAGTAAGCCGTACGCGCCGCGGCTACTACGAGGCCGAGTTCAAACTCATCACCCGTGAGCCTAAGCAGTATGCGGAGAATGAGATAACGGACAAGTATTTCCAAATGTTGGAGCACTCGATTTGTGAGCATCCAGAATGCTGGTTGTGGACGCATGACCGCTGGAAGCGTACTCGCGAGGAGTTCAACGACCGTTTCTATGTGAAAAACGGCAAGGTCTTCGAGTACGACGTGCCCCTGAGCAAGCGGAAGTGACAAAGGCCTCGCAGACGCCGTCCCCCTCCGACTTGCCCTGGCGTCTGCGTCCCTTCAGCGCGTCATGGCTAAATGGCTGAAAAACATGCCTTCTGGCGCGTTTCTTGAGCCCGAATTCCCCTTATTAAGATTATTTTGCGTTTTGTATTCAAAAAAGTTGCAAAAGATTTGGTGGTTTCAAAAAAACGTTGTTAATTTGCACCGTGATTAGGAATCACGGGCGATTGTACGCAATCTGCCAGCAATGCACTACTCGCGGGAGCGTAAGGTAATTGATGAAAGGTAACAGCAGAAATCCACTACAGGGATGGGCGGTTGTTCTCGGTCATTCATTTCCCCACGCCTCCGCGTTTTTTTGTGCAGCCGAATTTCCTTAATAAAATAGAATACGTTTAAACCAAATAACGACGATATGGAAGTAAAGAATGCATTCGCGGGGACTTTGGAGTCAGGTGACATCCTGGTTCAGATTACCCCCTCGGAGGAAGAGAGCCTTCAGATCGACCTCGACTCGACGGTAGAGTACCAGTTCGGCGGCCAGATTCGCAAGGTCATCAAAGAGACATTGGAGAATTTGGGCGTGAAGAAGGCCCATGTGAAGGCTACCGACAAGGGTGCCCTCGACTGCACCATTCGTGCGCGCGTCACCGCTGCCGCAGTCAGAGCCACGGGCAAGGATGTCTGGGAGGATTAGTCCTCGGCCACGTATCCTTGGAATCTATACTAACGGAAGTCTAAACAGAACAAAGTAACCGACAGAAGAAGTATGCAGAGATTAAGAAGAACTATGATGTTCGTGCCGGGCAACAACCCCGGTATGATGCAGGACGCCTTCATCTACGGTCCCGACTCGATTATGCTCGACTTGGAGGACTCTGTGACGATGGCTGAGAAAGATACCGCACGTTTGCTCGTTTACAACGCGCTGAAGACCATCGACTACGGCACGACCGAGATGGTGGTGCGTGTCAACCCGCTCTCCACGCCGTATGGCAAGAAGGACATCGAGGCCGTCGTCAAGGCTGGCGTCGATGTGGTTCGTATGCCGAAGACGGAGACCGCCGATGAGGTGCGTGAGATGGAGGCCGAGATCGAGCGCGTGGAGAAGGAGATTGGCTGCCTTGGCCGCACGAAGATCATGGCTGCCATCGAGAGCGCGCTGGGTGTGGTCAATGCCTACGCCATCGCTACCGCCTCCAAGCGCATGATGGGCATCGCCCTTGGCGCCGAGGACTATTGCGCCAACCTCAAGACGCAGCGCACGCCGGAGGGCATCGAGCTGCTGCTCGCCCGTCAGACCATCGTCGTGGCTGCCCGGGCTGCTGGCATCGACGCCCTCGACACGGTCTATTCCAACCTCAACGACATGGAGACCTTCCGCAAGGAGGTGGAGCAGATCCACAAGATGGGCTTCGACGGCAAGTCTATCATCAACCCGCGCCAGATCGATATCGTCAACGAGGTGTTCACCCCGTCTCAGAAGGCCATCGACAAGGCCATGGCTGTCGTCGGCGCCATCAAGGAGGCCGAGAAGCGCGGTTCGGGTGTGATTGCATTGAACGGTAAGATGGTCGACCGCCCCGTCGTCCTTCGCGCACAGAGAACGATTGATTTGGCCGTTGCGGCAGGAGTTATAAAGAAGGAGGATTTGGCATGAGCAATTTAGAGGAAAGACAGGCTTTGATCGGCGAGATGGCCGAGCACCTGAAGAAGAATATTTATCACAGCGAGGAGCGTAAGATCACCACGCCCCGCAAGGAGTATCAGGCTGAGAGCCAGAAGGTGGTTTCTCTGGAGGAGGCTATTCGCCGTTCCGGCTTGAAGGACGGCATGACGGTATCCTTCCACCACCACTTCCGTGGTGGCGACAAGGTGCTCAACATGGTGATGGACAAGATCGCCGAGATGGGCATCAAGGACCTCCACGTGGCTGCTTCCAGCCTGAACGACGTCCACAAGCCCCTCATCGAGCACATCAAGAATGGCGTCGTGACCCGCATCTCCACCTCCGGTATGCGTGGCGAGCTGGCCAAGGCCATCAGCCACGGCATCCTCAAGGAGCCGGTGGTGTTCCGTTCCCATGGTGGCCGTGGCTCTGCCATCGCCAATGGCGACATCCATATCGACGTGGCCTTCCTCGGCGCTTCTTCCTGCGACCCGATGGGCAACTCCTGCGGTTTCTCCCGTTCCGAGAATGCCAAGAGCATCTGCGGCTCCCTGGGCTACGCCCTTCCCGACGCCCGCTATGCCGACCACGTGGTGATCCTCACCGACGACCTCGTGAGCTATCCCAACACGCCGACCTCCATCTCTGAGCACGATGTGGACTGGGTGGTCGTCGTCGATTCCGTCGGCGATTCTTCCAAGATCGCCTCGGGTGCCATCCGCGATACGAAGAACCCGCGCGACATCCTGCTCGCCAAGGAGGCTTGCAAGGTGATTGTCAACAGTGGCTACTTCAAGGAGGGCTTCTCCATCCAGACTGGTTCTGGTGGTGCCTCGCTGGCCGTCGTGAAGTATCTGCGCCAGACGATGATCGAGCAGAACGTCAAGGCTTCCTTCGCCCTCGGCGGCATCACCGCCCACATGGTGAAGCTCCACGAGGAGGGACTCATCGACCACCTCATCGACGTGCAGTCGTTCGACAAGGTTGCTGCCGAGTCCATCAAGGTCGATCCGAAGCACAAGGAGGTCTCTGCCAACGAGTATGCCTCTGCCGACGAGCCCGGCGCCGCCACGAAGTTCCTCGACATCGTGATCCTCTCCGCCCTGGAGGTGGACGTCAACTTCAACGTCAACGTGCTCGTGGGTAGCGACGGTATCATCCGTGGCGCCATCGGTGGCCACCCCGACACCGCTGCCGACTCTGCCCTGAGCATCGTCGTCTGCCCGTTGCTTCGCGGCCGCATCCCGTGTGTCGTCAATGAGGTGACCAACCTCATCACGCCGGGATCCACCGTCGATGTCGTCGTGACGGAGTATGGCGTGGCCGTCAATCCGCGCCGTCCGGATCTCGCCGAGCGCATGCAGGCTGCCGGCCTCAAGCTCGTCACCCTGGAGAGCCTCCGCGACCGTGCCCTCCGTGTCATCGGCACGCCCGCCCCGCTGCCCTTCGGCGACAAGGTGGTCGGTGTGGTGATGAACCGCAACGGCGAGGTGATGGATGTCATCAAGAACATCAAGGACTAATCCTTCATACAAAATAGGAGAAGATGGCGATTGGCCTGCCCTGGTGCATGGCCAATCCCTCTCCTCCCTTATTGATTTAAAAAAATAACCATACGTTGATGGAAATCACGCTCGAACAGCTATTGAAGAGCCGCGACCAGCGATGGGACAGGGAGAGGCGCCTTTTGCAGGAGTTTCCTGGCCAGACGCTTGTCGTGCTGACCGTCGTCATGCCGGGCCGCGTCAAGCGCAATGCCCACACGCGCGTCATCGCCCGTGCTGCCGAGGCTGCCGTCCAGGCCTTCCTGGGTCCGAAAGTGGTGCTCCGCTACACCAACGACGCGCCGACGGGCTACGAGGCCTATTGGATCGTGCGTGCCGAGGCGCGCAGCGTGAAGCGCCAGATGTGCGGCATCGAGGATTTCCATCCCCTGGGTCGGCTTTTTGACCTCGATGTCATCCAGTCCGACGCCACCCCTCTCTCGCGCACCGACGTTGGTTTCGCGCCGCGCCGCTGCCTGCTCTGCGATCAGGAGGCCCGCTGGTGCATGCGCAATCATACCCACACGCAGGAGGAGATCCTCCAGCGCATCGACGAGATGGTGAGAGAGTTTAACGCTGAAAACTGACGCTTATGTATGCCGACTACGAGATAAGAGAAGTGCCCATCGGTTATGGACCAGCTCGCCGCAAGGTGGAGGAGTTTCTCGGAAAGCGCACCTTGCGACTCGACAAGGTCGATTACTACGAGGCCATCTACCCCTGTGGTGGCGACGAGATGCTGGCCGTCGGAGGCCTCTTGGGCGACGCCATCCGTTGCATCGCCGTCAAGGAGGGCATGGAGGACGAGCACCTGGCCAACCGCCTGGTGTCCCATCTGATGGTCATCGTGCAGCGTCGGGGCTACCCCACGGTGAAAGTCTTCACCAAACCCAGCAACAAAGCCGTTTTCGAGAGCCTGGCCTTCGAGACCCTGGCCGAGACCGACAGCGTGGTCTTCATGGAGAACGGACAGATGCCGTTGCGGGACTATCTGCTGAGCCTGGAGCGGCTGGCACGCCCCGGCAAGTCGGGCGTGATCGTGATGAACTGCAATCCCTTCACCCGCGGCCACCGCTACCTCATCGAGGAGGCTTCCAAGCAAGTGGACAACCTATACGTTATTCCCCTCAAGGAGAATAATCGCAACTTCAACTACGAGGAGCGGCGCGAGATGATCCGTCTCGGCACCGCCGACCTCGCCAATGTGACCGTCTGCGAAGGCAGCGCCTATGCCATCTCCCAGGCCACATTCCCCACCTATTTCCTCAAGCAGCTCGACAAGGCTTCGGAGAATCAGATCGAACTGGATCTCCAGATCTTTGCCCGCTACCTGGCCCCCGCCCTGGGCGCCACGGTGCGCTTCGTTGGCACCGAGCCTTTCGACCCGCTGACGCGCCGCTACAACGAGATGATGACCGAGCTGCTGCCGAAGAGCGGCATCGAGGTCGTACAGATCGAGCGCAAGGAGCTGGAGGAGAAGCCCATCAGCGCCTCGCGCACCCGGGCCTTCATCGAGAACAACAAGCTCCATGCCGCCATGCAGCTCGTGCCCCCCACGACCCAGCCCTACATCATGGCCAAGTTTGCCGTCGATGCGCTCCAGCAGGAGCTCGACACCACGCCGAAGCCCGGACTGGTCGACAAGGACAACTCCGGGGCCCATACCGACATGGACTATATCCTCATGGAGCGCAGTATCAAGTCGCTGCGCCCGTATTTCGTCCGGCTGGCCCAGCTCGGCCTGTCCGCGGACAAGCTCACCACGGCCGACGTGCAGCGCATCGGCATCGAGGCCGAGGCCGCCATGCTGCGCACCACCCACGGGGTCAACACCCACCGCGGCGCCCTGTTTGCCCTTGGCATCACCGTCGCTGCCGCCATGTGGCTCTACGCCCACGAGGGGCAGGAGGTGCGCAAGGAGCGTCTGCAGCAGATGATTCAGGAGATAGCGGCGGGCTTCCCTCCCTCCGCCGACACCCATGGTGCCGAGGTCGTCGCCAAGGCCCGCGTCAAGGGCGCACGCGAGAACGCCGTCGAGGGCTATCCCGACCTCTTCGAGACCTGGGGCCCCTACTACCGCAAGCTGCGCGAGGACCCGCACCGTGCCCACCGCACGCTGCTCAAGATCATGTCGATGCTGCAGGACACCAACATCTATTACCGCACGGATGCCGAGACGGCCGAGATCGTACGCCAGTCGAGCGGCCAGTTGCTCCAGCGGTTCTCCGTCAATTCGCTCCGCGAGGCCGACGCCGAGTTCATCCGCCACAACATCTCGCCGGGTGGCTGTGCCGACATGCTCTCGCTGACGATACTCATCAACGCCATCCTCCGATAGGGGCGGGCGCCATTCATTTCAAAAACAGAAAATAATAATTCTATTAAATAACAAAAAGTCATTATCTATTATGGTTGAACTGATCAAACATGGAGTGTATCTGCTCGACGGCCAGAAGGTGGTTGAGGATACAACGGGTATGCCCTCGGCCGACGAGGCTCGTGAGAACACCATCACCTACGGCATTCTGCGTGCCCATGACGTCAATGGTGGCAAGGGCAAGGAGATGCACATCCGCTTTGATGCGATGATGTCGCACGACATTACGTACGTAGGTATCATTCAGACGGCTCGCGCCAGCGGCCTGACGAAGTTCCCCCTGCCGTACGCCATGACCAACTGCCACAACTCTTTGTGCGCCGTCGGTGGTACCATCAATGAGGACGACCACGTCTTTGGTCTTTCTGCAGCAAAGAAATACGGCGGTATCTACGTACCCGCCAACCAGGCTGTCATTCACCAGTTTGCCCGCGAGGAGATGGTGAAGTGCGGCAATATGATTCTCGGTTCCGATTCCCACACCCGCTATGGCTCTCTGGGCAACATGGGTGTCGGCGAGGGTGGTGGTGAGCTCGTCAAGCAGCTCCTCCGCAACACCTGGGACATCAACGCCCCGGAGGTGGTCCTCGTTTGGCTTGAGGGCACGCCGCGCCACGGTATCGGTCCCCACGACGTCGCCATCTCGCTTGTCAAGGCCGTCTTCGAGAGTGGCTTTGTCAAGAACAAGGTGCTGGAGTTTGCTGGTCCTGGTGTTGCCAACCTCTCTGTCGATTTCCGCAACGGCATCGACGTGATGACCACCGAGACCACCTGTCTGAGCTCTATTTGGGTGACGGACGAGAAGGTTCGCGAGCACTATGAGCTCCACCGTCGTCCTGAGGACTACAAGGAGCTGCGTCCGGGCAAGGTGGCCTACTACGACAGCATGGTGCGCATCGACCTCTCCAAGCAGGAGTCTATGATCGCCCTGCCTTACCATCCCTCCAACGCTGTCTCTATCCACGAGCTGCAGGCCGATCCCGAGACCGTGCTGCGCCGTGTGGAGGAAGACACGAAGCGCCGCTTCGGCGACAAGGTGCACCCCGACCTGGTGAGCAAGATCCGCGACGGCAAGGTCTATGCCGACCAGGGCATCATCGCCGGCTGCTCCGGTGGTACCTATGAGAATCTCTGCGAGGCTGCCGCCATCCTGCGCGGCCAGTCTGCCGGCAACGACTACTTCTCTTGCTCGGCCTATCCGCAGTCTTCTCCCGTCTATATCGCTGCCAACCGTGCCGGCGTGACGAGCGACCTCATCGAGGCCGGTGTTGTCATCAAGCCCGCCTTCTGCGGTCCGTGCTTCGGTGCGGGCGACGTGCCTTCCAACAACGGTCTGAGCATCCGCCACACCACGCGCAACTTCCCCAACCGCGAGGGTTCCAAGCCGGGACAGGGCCAGATCTCCATGGTCGCCTTGATGGATGCCCGCAGCATCGCTGCCTCCGCAGCCAATGGTGGTGTCATCACCGCCGCCACCGACATCGACTACGAGGCCGACTACAAGCCCTACAGCTTCGACGACAAGATCTACGAGCATCGCGTCTATAGAGGCTATGGCAAGGCCGACGCCGAGCAGCCGCTCCGCTACGGTCCCAACATCAAGGACTGGCCCGAGATGCCTGCCCTGACCGACGATCTGCTGGTCAAGGTCTGCTCCTACATCACCGACCCCGTCACCACCACCGACGAGCTGATCCCCTCCGGTGAGACCTCTTCTTACCGCTCTAACCCCCTGGGTCTGGCCGAGTTCACCCTCAGCCGCAAGGACCCGGAGTATGTGGGCCGTGCCAAAGCCGTGCAGGCTGAGGAGAACGCCCGTCGCACCGGTGCAGGGGACGCCGCCCTGCTGGCAAAGGTGAACGCCGTGCCCGGCTGCGAGCAGCTGAAGTGGAACGATATCCAGATCGCTTCTACCATCTTTGCGGTCAAGCCCGGCGACGGCTCTGCCCGCGAGCAGGCCGCCAGCTGCCAGCGTGTGCTGGGTGCCGGTGCCAATATCGTAACCGAGTACGCCACCAAGCGTTACCGCTCCAACCTGATCAACTGGGGTATGCTGCCCCTGCAGCTGGCAGGTGCCACCCCCTTTGGTCTGGGGGATTATGTGCTCATCCCCAATGTGCGGGAAGCACTCAAGGGCAATCTGCAGAACATCAAGGCCTACGTTCTGGGCGATACCGTCAAGGAGTTCGAGTTGTACATGGCTCCGCTCACCACCGACGAGCGCCAGATCCTGGCCGACGGCTGCCTGATCAATTTCTATAAGCACTAAGGAAGTAACCCGCTATGTCCTGTGACCTGCATATCCATTCCACCTGCTCGGACGGTGCTGTGCCCATCGAGCGGCTGGCGTCCATCGCCGCCCGCACCGGGCTGCACGCCATCGCCCTTTCCGACCACGACACCCTGCTCAGCGTAAACTACTGCAATGAGCACCCTGTGCAGGACGGCGTGCGCCTGCTCCCGGCCACCGAGCTGACCGCCTACGACTATGAGCGTGCCCATCGCGTGCATCTGCTCTGCATGGTGTCTGCGGTACCGCACAAACAGCGGTTTTGGTTCGTCCGGTTTTACAACTGCCGCTTTTACCGTTGTGGAACCGACATCCAGTCCCAGCAAAAGATATTCCTGTTGTCTGCTTAAATCGTTCATATCGTCCTTACTCTCACTTCTAAAAAACTGCTGTACTGTGTGCACAGCCAGCAGAAATTTCTAAAAAATCTTGTCTCATTTTGTCCGAAGCTATTATACATCAATTTTGTTTCAAAAAAACAACGGAAGTTCAGATATTAACAATTTTATAACCCTTTGGAACGTAAAAAAATCAGTTGTCAAAATCATTGACAACTGATTTTCATGCTTCACGTGCTGTATTACAAATCAATTTCCAGCAGCACCGGACAATGGTCGCTGCCCATAATATCGGTCAAGATTTCCGCTTTCCGAATGGAATCCTTGATGCGGTCAGAGACCAAGAAATAGTCAATGCGCCAGCCCGCATTCTTTTCCCGTGCATGGAAGCGATACGACCACCAGCTATACGCGCCTTCCTGCTCCGGATACAGATACCGAAAGCTGTCCGTAAATCCGGACTCCAGCAATTCGGTCATCTTTGCACGTTCTTCATCCGAGAAACCTGCATTTTTCCGATTGGTTTTCGGATTTTTCAGGTCAATTTCTTCGTGTGCC
>ENA-OPUE01000484-OPUE01000484.1-human-gut-metagenome-genome-assembly--contig:-NODE-484-length-32061-cov-4.731957_pt1 | contig 32061 bp, 10 predicted proteins | sample MGYA00241466_ERZ501924 | MGnify/ENA primary metagenome ERZ501924 (study PRJEB25962, sample SAMEA2042223) | human gut metagenome | biome: human gut; feature: human-associated habitat; material: faeces...
GGCTTGAGAAGCAGGTCGAGCTGCTGTCGCCCGACCGCGTGTTGCGCCGTGGCTATTCGCTGACGCTTCGCGACGGACATGTGGTCACCTCTGCCTCGTCGCTCCGTGCCGGCGACAGTCTCGTCACCCGCTTTGCCGACGGCGAGCGAACGTCGGTGGTGGAGTGAGGTCCTTGAAGAAAAAAGTTGATTGTAAATGGATTAAATATAATGCTATGAAGCTTGAAAAAGGGATATATGAAAATTTGATAGACAGCAAATTGGCTGCCGACATAAAAGTTAGTGAAGAGAATGGACTGATTTGCAGCAAAGATGCGATGGATTCTGCGGAATCGTCAAGGATGCTTGCAGAATATCTTGCGGAGGCAGTCAGAAGAAAATTGGATGACAGCGAAAAGTCGTTGGAGGATAAAAAAGATTTGGTTAATGCAATCCTTGATACGGAAATCTTTGCTGGCGACAAATCTGCGATTGTTGAGACCAATCTTCTTACGGAAGTCATGGACAGGCGGGAAGCGGCAGAGCGTAAAGCTGTCAAGAGGGAGGCGCTTCGGCCGCGCACGGGTTTCCGTGTCAGCAATCTTTTCACGGGAGGGCAATCGGCTGTGCAACTTGGACAAGAGATTGTCAGAGACATTGCATCCGCCGACAGAATATGCATTATTGTGTCGTTTCTTAGATTGTCGGGTATAAGGATGCTGCTTGAAGATTTAAGGCGGTTTTGTGAGGTTGATGGACATAGACTGCAGATAATAACGACTACTTATTGTGGGATAACAGAGGCAAAGGCGGTGGAGCAACTGGCGTCATTGCCAAATACGGAGATAAGGATTTCCTATAACACCGAGATAGAGCAGTTGCATGCCAAGGCTTATATTTTTGTCAGAAATTCAGGCTTGAGCACGGCTTATATAGGGTCATCAAATCTCTCCAAGTCGGCTCAGACAGATGGCTTGGAGTGGAATCTAAGGGTGACGAATGTAGAAAATCCGCATATCATCAAATCTGCTCTTGCCACATTTGATATGTATTGGAACAGTGAAAATTTTGAGGATTTCGGAATTGGAGGGATTGAGAAATTCAACAGAGAGTTGAAGAGACAACGTGATGCCAAAGATCCGCAAAAGCAGTTTGAGATGTTTAATCGTTATCAAGTGCTTCCGCATCAGAAACAAATACTTGACCGACTGCAGGTGGAACGTGAGGAGAACGATATTTGGCGTAATCTGGTTGTTGCGGCTACGGGAACAGGAAAGACTGTAGTTGCGGCATTCGACTATAAGCGTTTCCACGAACACAACCGCAATAGAAGCCGATTGTTGTTTGTGGCTCATCGTAAAGAGATTTTGAAACAGTCGGAACGTACATTCCGGAGCGTGATGTGTGACCAGAACTTCGGAGAACGATGGGATGGGGAGTCTAAACCCGTCGCAGGTCTGGATCATTTGTTTATTTCGATAACAATGCTGAATAACCGGATGGACGACACGTTCAAAGAATTAGGTGCCGATTATTATGACTATATAGTTATTGACGAGGTGCATCATGCCGCGGCCGACAGTTATAAGAATATTATCTCGTTCTTTAAACCGAAAATTCTTCTCGGACTTACGGCTACACCGGAGAGAATGGATGGTCAAAGTTTGTTGCCGGATTTCGGAGGCAGGATAAGTGCTGAAATCCGTTTGCCACAGGCTCTTGACGAGGGTTTGCTGACACCGTTCCAATATTTCTGTATTTCGGACACTGTAGATTTGAGAGAAGATGGATTGATGCGTGGCGACAAGCTGATTGTCGATAAGCTTAGCGACAAACTGTGTGACGGGGAGCGTGTAAACTTGATAGTTAAGACACTGGGACGGTATCTGCCCGACGAACATAATTGCCGGGCATTGTGTTTCTGCTCCGACAAGAGGCATGCACAATTCATGGCGGAGCGATTCGCGGAAAATGGGCTGCGGTCGGGATGCCTGACATCGGATGTAAGTGCGGAAGAGCGGGTAAGGCTCAATTATGCCATACAAAAAGGTGAAATCAACTATCTGTTTGTGGTCGACATATTCAATGAGGGTGTTGATATCCCGGAAATCGACACTGTGCTGTTTCTGCGTCCAACCGACAGTTTGACGGTGTTTCTACAGCAATTGGGACGAGGCTTGCGCTTGTGTGAGAGCAAGGACTGTCTGACGGTGTTCGACTTTGTCGCTCAAATGAACAGGCGTTATGATTTCTCTGAAAAATTCAGAGCTCTGTCGCTTCAAAAAAAGGCTGACGTTAAAAAGCAGATTCAGGAAAACTTCCCGGATTTACCGTATGGCTGTGCTATTTTTATGGAGCGCAAAGCTCGGGAATACGTCTTGCAAAATATTCAGAAGGCAACGTTCCGTAAAAACATATTGATTGATATGTTGAGAAAGTGTGATGGCACACCGACTATATCTGAGTTTCTGAAGGACAATAGCTTTGATGTCCGAGTGCTGTATAATAAGAATTGCTGGACAAAAATTAAAAAGGAGGCGGGAAAATGCACTTATGACGAAGACCGTCTGACCAAATTGTTTGAAAAGGGGATAGGGCGATTGACGCATATTAACTCTGCTTCCCAAATCCGATTTATCCGTAGGTTCTTGAACGACGGCTGCAGCTGGCAGATGTCGGATAGAGAACGCTGTTTCGCCACGATGCTTTATTATGCGTTGTTTCAAGAACCTGTCAAGAATCTTGGATTCGGAAATATGCAGGAGGCGCTTGAGACGATAAGAAATTATCCGTTGTTCGTTCAAGAAATAAGGGAGCTGACCGACTATATTATGGAAAACCTTGAATTCCGGACATCTGTGCTCAGCGAAGCTTATCCATCAGCTCTTGAATTGCATGGTTGCTACAGCCGTGAGGAGATATTCATTATATTTGGCCTGCAGGATGAAAACAAGCAGAGGAAAGGTCATGTGGCAGGATTGCAATATGTGGAGGACTGCGATACGGAGTTGTTTTTTGTCACGCTCAACAAATCAGATAAAGATTTCTCGCCAACGACACAGTATGACGACTACTTTATCAGTGCTGATAGATTCCATTGGCAGTCGCAGAATCGGGATTCACATGGGAACAGAGGCGACCGTTATGTCCACAACAACGGACGGCGCTTTATGCTGTTTGTAAGGGAGAACAAGCGCGACGGTTTCGGCAACACTTCTCCGTATTACTGTATGGGCATGCTCAACTATCTTGACTCATATGGCGATTTCCCGATGAACATACGCTGGCAGTTGGAACAGCCAGCGTTGCCGCAATTCATCAAGGCCGTATAAGCAGTGCAATCTCCTGGGCGCACGGGGTTATCTGACGATGACTTTGGTGGTGCCGAATATGTAGAGCCCGGGCTGGAAGTCGCTGTATGTGGCAATGCCGGGCTGCACGTCAAGGATGCGGTAGAGTTGACCCGCTACCGTTATCACATTCAGTCTTGTTGCCATCGTGCTCTCGATGCGCACGCGCTGGTTGCCGATTGCGCGGACGGTTATATGGTCTTCTGTCTGTGTGTCATCCTCGTTCTCTTCCATGTCGGGCATAATGTTGTCGGCATTCTGTTCGGCGATGTTGATCACCGAAGTGTAGTCGTAACGGGCGTTTGACCTCGTTGCCGTCGGCGACATATATGTGCGGAACGGCGTCACTGTCGACAGCGATGAAGCATCGTCGAAAGCCGTGCCGCTGTCGTTCATTCCATACACATTGCCGTTGCTCACATTGATGGCGGAGAAAGTGCCGAGGTGAGAGTATTTTCCGCCTACCATAGTTGCCATGCCTTTTGTGACCGGGATGGTTATTGCGCCGTACGACGTGTCGCCGGTGTGGTTGTCGCCGTAGGCGTTGAATGTCACGGTCTGTGCGTCTTCCCAAGCCCCGAAAATATCGTTGTAGAACGCACTTGAGAGGTCGAACTCATAGTAGCGCGCACCAGGGAAGCGCACGATGTAGGGCACTTCGCCTGCAAGACGCAGGTAGTCTGGGTAATTGTGGGCTGTCGCATAGTATGGGTTGGCATACTGGTTGTAGAGTTTGTCGGCGTAGTTGTCGACGAAGAACGTATTCGCGAAAGTGTAGGAAACACCATTTGTCAAGGCATTGCCCGAAGCGTCGGTAGGGGAGAACAAGGCTGCACCAGGACGTTGGAACACTGCCGACGGCACATTTCCCTCGGTGGCAATCGACGTCAGTCCGCGTAGCCAATATTCATGGTGTAGCGAGTGGATGTTCTGACTTGGGTTGTCGGTTTCCGTGTCCGACGGCGAGCCGTAGAAATGCGTTATCTCGCCGTTGAGCGACGCGGCGGCCTTGTCGACGGTGAACGGCAGGCAGATGCCTTCCCATGCGCCTTTGCTGTCCTCGGCATAGTGCAATGGCCGGCGCACATACCATGCGCGGTCGTTGACGTTGAAGGCGATGGGCACGCAGAGATTGTTGTTGTTGCAAGTCTCTCCATCTCCGTTGTCGTTGTCGGGAGTGCGCTCCACGAGGTGTAACAGAGTGGTGCTGTAGCCGTCGATGCCTTTGGTTATATGGTGTCCGTTTATCAATGCCTCTCTTGTAGTCTCGTTGTAGTTGAGAGCTTTTTCCACCACGTCGTAGGCCTCGTTGCCTGTTGCCTCGTCATTATCGGCGGTGTAGACAAGTAGATTCTGCGTGATGCCTGCGTCCTCTTTCACAACGAAGTCGTTGAAACGGCTGGCGTTGTCGTCCATAGGAGGGTAGAAGATGCCACCGACTGTTTCCGTCGCTGCAGGAAGGTCGTGCAGGCAAGTGAAGTCGACAGCCGTGGTCGCGGAATCGTGCACGTAGGTGCTCATAGTGATTGAGCCATTGCTGTAGGCGTTGTAGTGGAACGCATCGAGCGTCGTATCGCCGTAGTAGGCGGCGGTGCGGTACACGCGGTTGCTCATATAGCTGTTCTGGTGCGAAGCAATATCGCATGGGTAGTTGTCGGGGTTGTGCTGAAGCGACTGTCCCCAGAAGAGGAAGTCGTTCATCGGCTCGGTGCCGCTGTTGTTGGCGTTGAACAGAGGCGTGTAGACAACAGGCGTCGGGATGCTGCCGTCGGCGTTGTATTTTACGCGCGGCGCGTCGAGCGGATGCGTCTTGTCGTGACGGGTCTCCACCTGTTCGTAGTTGGGGGTGTCGCCACCCTTTCCGATACGCAGATATGTGATGCCGGTGTTTTTGCCGGTGATGGCATCCGTGCGGCACGCATACTGATAGTCGCCGTTGGCATAGTAGGCTGACACGTATTTCAGAATCTCGTTGTCGGCGTCAGCCTCAGTGCTTGATGTTGTCGCCGCGTCGCGGTGGCGAGCGCGTAGATAATACTCGTTGAGGTCGTATGCCACCCGTCCAAGTCGGAAATCCTCCGTGGTGTAGCCCTTGTAGGGAGAGCCGTCCCAGCGATAGACCACAGGCGTCGATCCGCTTTTGCCCGATGCCGGTGCATACTCGAAGCAGCAGTGGTAGTTCCCGATTTTGCCGTCGGCAGTCAAGTTGGATATTTTTCCGGAAGCAAGTCCGAGGTTGTAGATATTGCCAGAGCTTTCGATGTTGTTGAAAAGAGATTTTCCCGAAGGGATGCCGCTGATCACGTGACCGTCGCCATGCAGTATTCCCGCGAAGTCGGAAATGTAGTATCCGCCCTTGTCGGTTGCTTCCAGAGCAATGTCGTTCTGCAGGAAGAACTGAGCTTTTGCGCCATAGCGCGGAGCGTTGCTGTCAGTTCCGATAGAGTCGACGAAAGCGACAAATGCAGAGAGGTCGCTCTTGTCGGAAATGTAGATTCGCGGTTCCGGCAACGGATCTGATTCCGTAGTGTCAAGGCTTTCCTCATTGACGCGGGTTATCGCCTCGGCAAGATGCAGGTTTATACCAGCCTTGTGGGGATCCATGCGGTGGTAGTTGTGCACGACAAACTTGTCGGCGTCGTGCATGCCCACCTCCAGGATGTCGTTGAGTCCCGTTATCGAGACACCGAGTTGAATGCCGTAGCCGTTCATATAGTAATAAACAGGGACGTCGAGAAGGTCGTCGGTCTTGTCGTAGTGACAGCCCGCAAACAGACCTTTGCCATTTTCATCGGCTTGGTTGAAAGTGTCGTAGCCTGTTGCCACGTTGTTGCTGATATTTTCTTTAGTCCACGGCGTGGTGTCTTTAAACTTCCACTTGCCGTCGGCTCCCATTTGCCGCTTTCCGATGCGCCAGTAGTAGCCGTTGACCGCAAACGACTGGTCTGCGCTGACCACGATGTTGTCTTTGGTTACGCGCACCATCTCGCCCGGCAGCGCGCAGTTTCCGATAGTGATTTGTCCGCTGACGGTTGGCCCCTGCACATATTCGATTGTCAGATAGATTGTGTAGGTGTATTCGCGCGGAACGTAGTATACCGTCGGGTTGCTCTCGTCGATTATTACATCGGAGATGTTTTCAACCTTTTCATACTTTTTGTTGACGGTGTTGTATGTGAAGAGGTTGTCAATCTTCACAAACTCTTCGGTCTGAGGCTGGTAGTAGGTGTTGTCGGCGTCGAGGTTGCCCGATTCCACCAGTTCGTAGCCTGTTTCGGTCTTCTTGTAGAATTTACCCGTGTTGGTGTATATCGGCTTGTTGTCGGTCTCACTGACATATTCCTCGTAGGCTGGCGCCTTCAGCACGAGCGTTGCCATACTCTTTCTGCCGAGGTGCTTGTCGAAGTAGTCGGGCTCAACGTAGTTTGTGTTGTCGACCATGTCCACCAGACGGAACGAAATCTTGGCATCCTCCTTCAGCCCTGCGGGCAGCGAGTTGTTGAAAAGGGTGGCTTCGTCGTCGCCCTTTTCTCTCATCGACAGCAGTGCGGCAAAGCCTTTCGACGCCTTGTCGGGATCGTCGATGGAGGTTGCGCCTGAGAAGTTGTTGCTCTCAGCGCCGCCGACATATAGTTTGTAGCCTCCGGCAACCGCGTCGGAATAGTATGTCTTGTCGGTTTCGTTGGTCTCGGTTCCTGTGAGATAGTTTCGATATTCCAGGTCGCTTGAGTATTGGCTCTTGTCGTCGGGATGGCCGCTGCGCATCTTCCAGTTGAAGATGCTTATAGGCTGGGTGCTATTCAATCAGGCGAGAACGGTGAGTCCGTCCTTGTTGTCGCTGTCGAATTCGAGTGGATTCTCTTTCGACGACTTGAACGTGTATCCGGAGATGTTGACATTGTAGTAATAATGGAATCCGGTGACATACCAATAGTGAACCTTCACGTCGTCGACCGTCTTGTCCGATCCGGGCGCGGTGATGGCATGGTATCCTGTCGGGAAACAGTCGTCGACGATGTATCGGCCCTTGTGGTATGGGAACACAAAGTTGCCGGTGGTCTCGAGGAAGTCCTCCTCGTGGGAGTCGCCGTCATGCCGCTTGTGATTGTTGTCGGCATACACATAGCCTCCTCCCTCATCCTCGCGGACGTTGATAAGGTTCATTTCCACAACGCCGTAGATTGGGCCGTACAGTTTGTTTTCCACCACTTTTTTGCGGTCGGAGTCGTATGTTTCATGACAAAGTTGAATCTTCATTGCGTATCCCGAAGCGATGCCGATCATGTTCATCGCCGTTCCGTCGTTTCGTTTCTGGAACTCTCCGAACGGATCCTCGGCGTCTTCCTTGTCCTTGTTGGCGTTATAGTCGTCGATGTAGTGCTGCTTGACGCCCTGATACGACATTCCGGCAAAGGCAGTGTTGTCGGTAGAGGCGGAGGCAAGCTGACCGTTGCGGTTGCGCCACATCCCGCTGTTGAAATCCACATTCGACGTGATTGCGCTTACATAGAGGATATTGTTTGAGAATCCCATGTAATTGCGGGCTTTCGTGCTGTATCTGAAGTCCGTGTTGTTGTCGGGCTTCGCTTCCAGATTTCCATTGCTGTCAAATCGGATGTCGTTTGCCACCATCTTGATTTCTCCGACACGGGCGATGGAGTAGGGCGTCTTGTCGACATTGTTAACCGTATAGTCGCGGGCGCCGAGCAGCGAGAAGCAGTTGTCCTCCAGGCGGATGATGTCGAGCCGCTGGAATGTGTTCAGAATCTTCGGATTGTCGATGGTGTGTCCGGCAAATCCATATCCTGTCAGGTCGGCGCTGCGGAAGCCCTGGGCATACGACAGGTGTCCGTCGCCGAAGATGCCTCCCTCGCTGTCGTATTCGTAGAACTCATTTTCTCTGATTCCCTCAAGTCCCGACGGCGGCGTTGCACCCGATTTGAAGAAATATTTGTCCTGCAGCGAGATGTAGCGGTATGTGTATATGCCGTTGGCGGCATCGTCGTCGCTGGCATAGTGCTTGTAGTAATAGCCGTATAGGTCGGTGCCGTCGGGCAGTTGCACTGGTCTGATGTCCTGGTGGGAGATGGTGATATGTTCACTGTCCTTGTTGTCGCCGACAAGTACAAGCGTGTTGCCGCAGAATCCAGCCGTAGAGCCGCCGGGCAACAAGTTAAGATCATCGCCGTTGCCGTTGGCGATTATGGCATAGTCGAGATTGTATTTGTCGGTTAGTTTCAGCACGGTTGTGTTGTTGGCTAATACCGAGCCTTGAGCCACCGAATATCCGCCGCCATAGACAGCCTCGTCAATGGTGATGTTGACGTTTTCCCAGCCCACCGACGGCGCGGCGGAAACTATCTTCTTGAAGTAGTGGGCGCGGTTTGCGTCGGTAATCGTGTCGCGCATGCCGTTGCCGTTGTCGATAGCCACGATGTCTTCGTAGACGCCCTGCGATATCCACTCGTCATTAAGCAGATATATGTGCTGCTTGATGGCAGGTGTCTTTTCCTTTCCGTTGTCGTTCTCAACTCCAAGATTCTTCCGGTCGGCGCGTTTAAGCTCATATCTGCCTCGGACATGGTTTTGGCGGTTGGTCGAGTAGTAGGTTGGATATCCCACAATCACCTGAGTGGAGCCATACACATAGCCCGAATACGAGCCGCCCGTGACGGCGCGGAATATGTGGCCGTTGAGTATCTTGATAGTCGAGTAGCCCACCACGTTGCCCTGCTGGCCTCCGCCGTAGACGAAGTTGGCAGAGACGCCCAGACCTTCCGGATTGCTGTCGGGGTCGACCACGCCGCAAGGCAGAAACTTGTTGCCGTCCATTTTTGGTTCGGAGCATTTCACCGATTCGCCGATTGTCACGTTTGCGATTCCGTAGATGTAGCTTTCCATACCGTATCCGGCACCGTAAACGTTGAGTGCGGAATATTCGGCAGACTTGACCAGCAGCTCGTTCGACTTCTCCAGTTTGTCCTTGTCCTTTCCAGCCAGCATGTCGCTCTGCAGGTTGATGAGGACGTCGCCAACGATTGTTCCGCTCTTGAAGCATCCGCCATACACATTTCCGCCGACGTATGCGCCGTTTTTCTCCTTCGGCATAAACTTGTTGCGGACGTTGAGCATTATGAGCGGATATTCAGAGTCGGCATCGCCGAGCAGATATCCGCCCCTGTGCTTGGCCTTGCCTTTGTAGTCGTAGTTGGTGTTGTTGCAACCGCCCACAATCTTGTCGGTTATAGTCAGTCCTTCAGGGAATGTGTATTCAAGCACATTCCCGATTTTTCCGCTTGTCTTCGGCATAACGTTCATATTACCGCGGTTTCCGCCGCAGCAGAACGTGCCGATTACGCAGTCGGTCAGCCCCTCTCCGGTCTCGCTGCCGTTCCATTTGAGCGAGCCTTGTATGTTGGTCTCCACCGGTTGGAAGTAGAGGTCGAGTAGGTACGGATACACAATCGGACGTTTGCTTTTTTCCGTAGGGAGATACACTGTGCTGATGTTTGCGTTTTCGGAGTCGTTGATCCAGTCGATAGGCTCAGCAAAATCCAGCTCCTGAGTGTAGTCGTTGATGTCGCCGTTGAGTTTCTGGAACATATTCATGAAGTCGTTGTCCTCCGATTTCACAAACAGCTCCTCACCGTTGCATCCCATAAACACGCCGCCGATACGTACGTGGTTTCCGATGTTGACGCTGATGTCGCCGGCAGACTTGTCGGTATCTTCCGACGCCCCGTAGGCAAGCAGTTTCTGCACGGTTGCTGAGTTGCCGCCGCCATACACGTTTCCGTCGATGCGTACCGTGTCGGATGTCGACACACCCTGGATGTTGATGCTCACTTTGTTGGTCAGCGGACGCCATGAGTTGATGTTCACCATCTTCACCGCGTCGCTTGTGGCTCTGGACTGCGTTATGTTCTCGCGCATAGGCACGGTGTAGACCAACGGCACCGTCTCGGAGTCGGGGTCGTTGGGATTGATGGGATAATACTCGTTGACAGTCACATTCTTGTTCCCGTTTCGGTCGGTGGCATACAGGAAGTTTCCGTTGCCTGCGCCATACACGTCGCCAAACAGATGACCGCCGTAGATGTTGATGGTGGTTCCTGTGCCGCCGTTGTCCATGAAGTAGCCATTCTTGTTCAGTCCCACGTTGACATATCCCGACACGTCGTTGCCGCCATACACGTTGCCATGAATGAAAATGTCGGCATTGCTGTAGGTATGGGGACTTGTAGCCGGCTTGTTGTCGCCAATTCTTACAGTCGTGCTCTTAAGCACATCGCCCATAAATCCGCCTCCGAAAATGTCGTGGCAGTCGATGGCCTTCAGCTCCACGTCGGTTGAGTTGACTGAACTGTAGGTGCCTCCTCCGAACACACGACGGCAGAATACGCCACCGGAGCCCACGATGTGCGTGTCGCCGACCACTTTGCCGGAATATCCGCCACCGATGATGTCCATCACCGAGTAGCCGTTGAAAAAGTGCTTGTATTCCTCGCCTTTCACGATGTCGATGCCTTCGAGGATGCTTCCTCGTCCTTCCATTTCCACGTTCACATACGTGTCGCCCATCACGATGGCATTTTCGCCGAATCCTCCGCCGAACACGCTGAATTGCGGTGTGCCGATTTTTTCGTAGATTTCTTTCCACTCAATGCTTTCAAAGAAATTCTTGCCGGTGTCACGTCCAGCCACCATTTCTGTGCTGTTGTAAAGGAGTCCCTTTGTCATGGTGAGATAGGAGTTGTTGCCCACAACGCATGCTATGTTTCCGCCACCGTAAATATTGTGGTCCACTTTGAACTTACGTGCTTTAGGGTCGTACTGCGGAGAGTAAATCGTTCCGTCTACGATGCTGGCAGGACTCCATGTGCGTGCCTGCACATCCCATAATGCATGTGCCTGCACGTTGCCTCCAAGAATCAGCAGGTTGGTGTTGCCGGTTACGTCGGCAGATGTCACCGCCACGCTTTCGCTGCCATTCTCAGTAATGGTTTCGACGCTTCCCAGACCACCTCCATGAGCGCTTTGTCCAAACCATCCGTCGTAGATTGTCAGCAGGGTGTTGCCATACACTGTGCCGTTCTGGCAGCCGCCATAGAAGCGTTCCATGAGAGTGGGGTAGTTGTCGATGTCAACGGGATGCACCATGTTGGCGTCATCGTTTGGAGAGAGATATTCTTTCGTTGCGTCGTCCCAATAGGGGTAGTGCATCACCGGGCGGTCGATGATGAGGCACGAGTTGCCGTAAACGCCTCCGAGACTCTTGCTGTCGGCACACTCCCTGACAGAACGTCCTCTGCCGCCTGCAAACACCTGCGACATCAAGGATCCGCCACGGATGTTTACGAGAGTGGTGCGGTTTGTCGGGGATAGATAGTTGTCGCGGGTGAACACCGCAGCGTCGGCTTTTTTGCTGCCTACATTCGCCAAGTCACCGCCGCCGTAGACTCTGCCGAATATCAATGTGCGTTCAATCAGTCCGAGGCCATTGCGGTATTTGAACATTTTGCCATAGATGTGCACTTCGGTTTTCTCTACATGCGCCATGTCCGGGAAATCGATGAATCCGCCGTTCTTTTTTACAGACTCCACACCGGAACCTCCACCATAGACACTATGGTTGACATCGCCTCCTTTGATGAAAACCATCGACTTGCCTTTCACCGAACCGAAGTCGTAGCCGCTGCCGCTGGAGAAGTCGCCGTAGGGCAGCGCTCCCAAACCAGCGCCAAAGATGTCGTGGCAGCCAAGTTGGCAGTCGGTTTCCACGTATGTGTCGCCCGTTACATATCCGGCATATCCGCCGCCATGAATCTGAAGCAGCACGAGTCCGGGCTCACCGATTTTCCAAGACAGACGGCTGATGTGGTAACGGCGGAATATGTTTGGATCGCTCTCGCCGCCATCATAACTTCCGAAATAGAGTTTCTTGTCTTCCTTCGACAACTTGAGATAGTCGTTGTAGATGTCATCTTCAAGGTCGAGATATGTTTTAAAGTCTTTGTTTTGATAGAGATAGCGGTATTTTATGCCGTTGATTGTTAATAAGCCGTCGTCGTCAAATTTTGCTCCTGGCTGCGCATAGACTTCGGTCTTTCCGACAGAAGTGTTGACACCATACCCCGCGCCGAACACTGAGAATGAAGGGTTGGAAACGTATATGCTGTTCAGGAACCAGCAGAGCCCCTGCAGAGTGGTGTTTTCAAACATACTGATGGTTTTCCCCTTTGAGTCCTTTATGTCGTCGAGGGGGGAGTGGTTGATTATGACCACTGATTTGCCTGTGTTGGCAACAGAGGCGGAGCCGACATGGCAAGCCCTGTTTCCTCCGCCAAAGATGTTGTAGCTGTTGGTGAAGGTGAATCTGTCCAGATCGAAGAATTTCTTAGTGTTCTCATTGTTTCTGATACGGTCGATGGCATTCTGTGCAAGAGGGTCGCCGATGTTGTCTAACGACGTTGCCCTGTCAATGGCATAGGCAATCTTTCGGAATTCGTTATGGTCGCTGCAGATGGGGCTGCTGTCTGACTCGGCGTCAAGCCATGTCGTGATGTTGCCGTTGCTGTCTGCTTTGCGGTTCCATATCCATGAACCTCCGTCGATTTGCACCTTTGTGTTGCCGAGGATGTCGGCATAAGTGCCGGTGTCGGCGACGTCCTTCTTGCCGAGCACCTCCTTGTCGACAGTCAGCTCGCTGTCGATGTCAATGTCGCCATATCCTCCGCCATACACGTTCTTGCCCAGCATTCCGCCCTCGATGTGCACAAGCGTGTTGCCGTCGACCGTTCCGTATTCGCAACCGCCGTAGATGTCGCCCCAAACGCATGGCACCACATTGTCGATGCCGCTGTCAACGCCGGGATTGCTGTTGACCACGTGTACAAGCGTGTTGCCGTTGATGCGGCCGATGTTGTAGTATTGGTTTGCTTCAGCCTTTTTGCAGCCCACACCTCCGCCATACACGTTTCCAAAAATGTTGCCGCCGCGGATGTTGACAAACGCCCGGTAGCCCTCGGCTTTGTAGCTGATGAATGAGCCGTCGGCTTGGTTGAGCGTCGAAGCGCTTGTCAGCAAGTCGGGCGAGTAGTAGTCGGAAGGTTTCATCTCTTGGTAAATGCCCACATTGGCATTGTCGCCGCCGCCGTACACGTTGCCGTAGATATTGGCGTTGTCGGCAACCTCCACCATGGTTGTGCCGATGACACGCGCCACGGTTATGAAGTGGGTTGAAGAGGCTGTCTCAGGCTTCAGTCCGGCACTTCCTCCAAACACGTCGCCGTGGGTGAAGGCACCGCGCATATATACCTCCGTGTTGCCGCCAATCTGACCTGTGGTGTTGTCCTCGGTCGACGCGATGTCGCCGAAGCCGCCGCCAAACACACGGCGGATAAACGTTTTTCCGTCGACAGTGACTTTGGTGTTGCCAGCCACAGTGCCGGCATATCCGCCGCCCAACACAGCCCATACGGTGAAGTTGGGCGCTCCCATTGAATTGTCGAGCGAAGGAGTGTTTGGGTCAATATTGCCGTCGTGGCCAGGGTCGTTTTTGCCATAGTCGCCGTCAACGTTGACGGTTACATCGGTGCTGCCAACGGTCGTCAGCCGTCCGTATCCGCCGCCGAAGACACTGAAGTGAGGATTCTCGTTGTCGGTGTACGACTGTTTCCATTCGTCGGTTATCAGCAGTTCGTAAGGTGTCATGCCTTTCTGCATCATCACGGTGGCAAGGCCGGTGCCGTCGGCAGGGGTTGTTGTCACATTGCCGTCGTCGTCTTTGTATGTGCCCACGTTGCAGGCAAGATTGCCGCCGCCATAGATGTTGTGGGGATTCAGGAACTTGCCGTCGGCATAGAATTTTGATTTTTCGTATACAGTGTCCTCCGTGGCAGGCTCGTCGCCGGCGTCGTCGATGTCGGGGTCCCAGATGTAGAATATGTTTTCAACCGGATCCCACATCTTGAACCAGATCACATTAATCGAGAAGCTGTCGTCAATCGGACCGTGGCCTACGTTTTGTGTGCCGCCCTCGTCCTGCGCCAGGGTCACGTTGGTGTTGCCGAGCACGTCGGCTGAAGTGACCGTGCCGTCGGTGATGTCGCCGTTTCCGCCTCCGAACACCTCTCCGGCGATGTTTCCGGCATAAATGTTGACATGCGTGTCGTTGGCAACCTGTGCAAGATTGCCGCCGCCGAAGATGTCGCCGTAAATGAAAGGAGCCTGCTGTGTGCTGCCCGCGAACGATACGTTGGCGTTGCCGGCAACCAGACCCACCAGCTCAGGATGCTGCGTGAAGCCGTCGCCGGCGGCAAACGCTTGCGAGGCTGGGCGCAGACGGCGACCGTTGCCGCCGGCAAACACCGAGCCGCGGATGTCGGCGCTGTCGCCGATCACGACGTTTGTGGCGTTGCCGTCAAATTCAACAATCGCCATATCGCCTCCGCCATAGATGTTTTTGTAGAAAGTGCCGCCCATGATGTTCACGCTCGACTGTCCGTAGAGGCGAGCCATGTCGGAAAGCGTCTCGACGTTGGATGTACCCATCTCCTTGGCGTCGGCCACTCCGTATCCGCCTCCGAACACCGGGCAGTAGAAAATGCCGCCGTTGATGTTCAGCTCCACGTTGCCATAGGTCTTGCCGAGGGCTTTGTAGTTGCCGGAATTGCCGCCGTAGGGGTTCTGCGAATAGAAAAAGTCAGTGCCACGTCCGCCGGCGAAAATGCCGTTGGTGCAATGAAACTCACCGCCGTTGATGGTGATCGACGCCACTGTGGCGCCAACCTTTCCGTAGACATTGCCTCCGCATTTGTTTGGAGTGGCGGCGGTGCTCGACCATAAGCTTTGCTCATAAAACCGCTTCCTCCGCCATAGATACCGTCGATAGGGTCGGTGGTAGAGCCGAACTCTCCACCGTTGATTACAATCTTGGTGTTGGTGTTGGTTGGGTCGACATCTGTGAACGACTCGAAATCATCGTTGTTGTAGCAGTGATACGTCACCAGACGATCCTTTGCAACGGCATACGGACCGTAGAGCATAACGTCGCCCGATTCATTCCAATAGGCGATGCTTTTATCGGGAGTGTGGCTGTCGGCATTGTCGTCGCCTTCGCCGATGCCGTTCATACCGCCTGCGCCAGCACCGTAGATTCCGCAGAAGATGTTGTCTTTCTTAGTGTTGCCGGCAGGCAGAATCTCGAATAAGCCGCCGTTGATGGTTATTGTGCTGTAGCCATAGAACGGGTTGTTGACAATCACGTTGCCGGTGTGTCCACGACCGGTGCTGCCGCCATACATCTCGGTGACAATAACACGGTTGTCGATCCACTCGTCGTTGTTGTTTCTTGAAGACGCCGGGTCGAGCAAGATGTTTGCACGTCCCATATAGGTGTTGTTTGGCACGTAGTAGTCAGTGCCGTTGTAGGGGAGGATGAAGTCGCGCTGCGCACCCAGCGAACCGTTTACGACACGCGCCACCTTTCCGCTTCTTATTATTATGTCGACATCCGCATACATGGCACCCTCGTGGCTTCCGGCGAGAATGATACCGGCATCGTAGTCGCTCTTGCGTTTGCTTGTCTCTCCCTTGATTCCCCTTTCCGGGTTGTGGGCATCGTTCCATTTGCGGTCGATGTCCATCTCGATTGTGCACTTTATCGGCAAGTTTGGAGTTCCCATCACTCCATTGTAGTCTTTCTCGGAGGATGTCTGACGTCCGCCCGCGCTGATTGCGGAGTAGAAACCGGATTTGATTGATATTTTGAAACCCTCCTTGCCGTGAGGCATCGACTGCTCGAAATCGGAGATGCTCTTCTTGTTGCTCAGCGGAAAGAAACGGCCGTCGTTGTTGAAACCGCCGAAGATGTGGAATGCAGTGGTCACAGCGCCGTCGATGGTGCCGTAGTCAGGCGAGTTCTGCCCGAAACCGGTCATCTGTATGCCTTCGCCCATCTCCAGGTTGTTGTACTGGCAGTAGATAATCTTGTAGAAATCGCCGCCGTTGTTTGTGACAGGGTCGTTGTTGAATGTGATGTATTCAAATCGGGTGTCGCCCCAGATCGGCAGACCCTTTTCGGCACCATAAATCTCGATAGTGCCCTTGTAGTCGGTGCCGTCCCAGTCGCCAGTGATGGTGGCGTTGCGGAAAAGAGGGGACTCTCCCTTTGCTTTAGCCCAATCGTCAAACTTCAGCATGCTTTTGCCTCTGTTGTTGCTGGTTATGTTGAAACCTGTGTATTGACTGTTGGTCACGTCGGTATGGCTTGTGCCCATCAGCACGATGATGTTTTCATCCCAAGTACCCGTCTTGGCGAGCTTGCTGTAGGCGCCTTTCCACGTCTTCATTGCCTGTGTCGGGGAGTAGCCCCACTCCTCGTCGTCGTTGTCTTCGCCCTGTGCGTAGGTTGTGCCGTTGATGCTCACCGCCTCAGGACATAGGTACACCACGATAGTCACTTTGATGTTTTTGTGGAAAATGATGTTGCCACCGCTCTTTACGGTAACCGTACAGTTGTATTGGTCCTTGTTGGTGGCAGTTTCCGGGCGTACAAACTCGTTGGACGTTTCCGACAGCAAGGTTTCTTTGTCGTGCCATTCGTATGTGATGTCGAGCCCGAGTTCGTCGTTTGTGAAATTCTCTTTCGTGTCGTTTTTCACATTAACGATGTATGTGCCGGGCTTGGTGTCGTAGTCGAGTTCGGCAGTGATGCCGATAGCCTCGACGAGTACGGTGTTGGTGCGCTGGCTGCCGTCGACGGTCATGGCGTAGACATACTGGGAGTAGGTTTGTCGAGGCAGGGTGAACGGGTTGCAGGCAGTGCTGTTTACCTTTTCGCCCTCAGTGTTGTCGGTCGATGCATACCAGTTGTAGACATCGGAAGTGGTTTCTCCGTCTTCTGTTGTCACGGTGAGCACATCGCTCGTGCCGCGCTCCGCCTTCAGGGCAATCGAGCTGAAAGAGAACCGTTTGGAAGAGTTTGAATATAACCACGGTCTTTTGTCGAGGTTGTTTTGGTTGATGTACAGGTTGTTGAGCCCGGCAAACGTCTTTCCGAATGGCTCTCCTGTGGTTGCGTCGGTTGCCGAAATGTCTTTTTCAACGCCGTATTGGTTGTAGGCGTAGGTGTCGGCAGCCTTGTTGGCAGGAGTGTAGTACCATGTGTCCTTCACCTTGCTTGCGAAGTTGTCGGTGGCGATAAACGCCATCACGCTGGCTTTTTTGCATTGGGTGGTGTTGGCGCTTGTCTTCAAGCCGGCACCGTGCACATAGATGTTTCTCGGCCATACGACATAGCCTGTTTGGTTGGCAAGTTTGCTTGCCGCACCGAAACCGCATGAAATTGTCACTTGTCCTTCCACACCGTTGAGTGTAGCGTTCCGGAACACATCAATCTCCGTGTCTGCGGAGATGTTGAATATTCTCAGACTCACGAAGTTGTTCAGATATCCGGCTATACCTCCAATTCTGAATTTGGTCTTTGTCGAGAAACTCTCGTTGTTGTCGGTGATTTTTGAGTTGCGGATTATGATGTTGCTGAGTTCCGCGTTCTGGGTCATGTCGGCAACCACAATGCCCATCTTTACCGTGTAGTTGGCGTTGTTGAGAGGCATGTGTGCCTCGAGCTTCTCTATTCGGGCGTTGTCGATGATGAGGTTTGTGACAGCCGCATATTCATTCTCGTTGTTGCCCTTGCCGTTGAGTCGGGCGAACAGACCCCACGAAGCCTCTTTGGCTGTGTTGAAGCTCCATTTGATGAGCAAGTTGCTGACGGAGTGTCCGTCGCCGTCAAACTTTCCAGCGAAGAAGTGTCCGTCGGAAGCCTTCGCGATGCCTTGAGCCGTGCCGATAGGAGTCCACAGACCCTTGCTTAGGTCGATGTCCTTGGTGAGTTTGAAATATTTCTGAGAAAACATTTGTAGCTCGGTGCCGTTGTTCACTTCATGCGCCAGTCTTGCCAATTCCAAGTCGTTGCTGATGAGGTAGGGCTTTTCCTTAGAGCCGTCGCCCTCGGTGCCGTCGGGATATAGCTGGTAAGAGTCTGCATAGAAATGGTTGCCGTCGTAGTTCACGCCATAGGCTTTCGGCTCGATGCTGAAAGCGATGGTCTGCGATGTGTTGTCGGCAGACGTGATTGTCACATCGCCGCTCCGAGTCTTGTTGGTCAGCGGCAGCGTGATGGTCTGTCCGCTGTTGGAAATTCCGTCGGTTACACTCTTTGAGTCCACGTTCCATGCGAATGTGCTTCCGGCAGGGATGTCGGCGGAAACGATGGAATAAGCCACCGTGCCGTTTTTGAAATCCCATGAGGCTTTAATGTCGTTGCTGCTTAATCCTTGAGCCATGGTCAGATTGACTCCGGCAATCATAAGCATGAGCAGAGAGAAAAAAACTTGTGATATGCTATGTGTTGAATGTTTTCTCATTTTCCAAACACTTTATTGTCGTTATCTATTGTTAGTCTATCAATAATTGACCCGTATAGGCATCCTCGTCGGCAAGCACATACAGGTAGCGTGGCTGTATGAGGATGCGTATTGGGTTTATCATCGCAGTCTTGCCTGTTGTGAGGCTGCTGAAATTATCCTTGTTGATGGTTATTCCGGATGTTACGTCCTTTCGGGTGACGATGGTGGAACCGTCCTCCGCTATGAATTCCACGTCGTATTTGACGTTGATGACAGGCAGGAATTTGGCATCGGGTATGGTGTAGATGTCGGCACCCCATTGCGTGTAGCCGGCAGATGTGACAATGACGGTTTGGGTGTTGTCGTCGTAGTCCGCGGAGCCGTAGCCTTTGTAGGCAATAGGGAATGGTGTCTCTACAAACGACTGACGTTTGATGTCGCTCCATGTTATTGCAGAGGCAGACCAACTTTTTGATGTTGTATTCCAGACGTAGGAACGCGATATTGTGCACGATGTGGAGAAGCTGCCTGAAAGCGTCACGCTCTTGATGCGGAAATGGCGGATGGCGTTCATCTTGGTGCCGAGCATGAAGAGCAGCTTGTAGCCGGTGAGTGTCTGGTCGAATTTCAGACTGACCGTTCCGCCTCCGTTGCTATCGGAGATGGCTCCTTTGCTGCTCGGGACGGCGCAGATGATCGGCGCCGCCTTTGTGTCGTAGATTACCGGCACAGGGTTGCCGCCGTCGCTCATGGCGAACGGAAACGAGAGGGTATATGTGTTGTTGGCGGTGCGCAGAAGAGTGGCGCCGCCGGTATATGGCATATATGCGAAGAAGTCGAACGACGAAGCCTTGGTGTATTCAGTCCAGCGCTTCTTTGTCGCAGTGTCCCAGCCGTATGTCGCTACGTTGTAGGTGGCAGTTTCATTGTTGAATATGGTGTTTGCAGCCGACGCATAGCGTTTCGGCATGTCGTAGTATCCGAACGTGCCCATCGTTGCGGGATGGCGCGTAGGGTCGTAGGCCTCGTAGGGGTTGGCGCGTGTCGCTGTTTTTTGCGGTTGCGCCGAGAATGAGATGTATCCGTGGTTGTCGGCTTGCTGTATGGGCATGTCGGAACCCTCGCAGGCAGAAAGTGTTGCGAGAAGCGCGATAGCGGTTATTTTTGAGATATGTTTCATTCTTGTTGTCAATTCTTTTTACCAGTCTTCAGTGCCTGAGCCGTTGTTTTTTATGTCGGCACCGGGAAGCCATTGTTCCACCATCAAATCGTTGAAAGAGATGCTGTCGCCAGTGTCGGACAATTTGAAAATGTATGTGTATTGGCAGCCCGCCTTCCACTGCATGTATTGCGCCGGCACTGTAGCCGACACCGTTTTTCCGCCAATGTTGATGGTTATGGTGTATGCTCCCTGTTCGTAAGGGATGTTGGCGAGCGGCGGCACGTAGTACCATTTATTGTAGAGAGTAGGGTCTTTGAGGATGTGTATCTGGTCGCCAGCCTCCTCGTAAGGAGTGGTGAGGACCAGGAGTCCGGACGCATCAGCCGCTTCCGACTTCGACATCGTGAGAGTCGGAAATGTGCCGACCGGAATTCCGGTGAGCGGATAGGCAGCGTCGATGGTGCCGCGGAGAGGGGTGTCGGCATTTGCCGGGGTGTCGACGAAACGGCTGTCGCGGAACTTGATGTTGCTTATCGCAACGTTGGTCGTTCCGTCAGGATAGGTGAAGCGGAAGCGCACCTTTGCGATTATCGGCGCGAAAGTCAGAGTGACGCACGACCCGTATGCCGGCGACGTCGACGAAGGGGAGGCAAGCCAAAGGCGGCTTGCGTATGGTGTTGAAGTAGCGGTTGCTGCTTCAGAATATTCAAAATTAAAAGACAAGGTAGCGGTAGCGTTGTCGCCCGAGCTGACCGAAGTCTTTACATCTGGATTGAAGGGACTGTATGCGAAAAAGCGGTAGCTCGTTGCTGAGTAGTCCCAATATTTTATTGTTTGCAGGGTGGCACTTATAGGATTTTCAATGCCAGCATATTCCCAGTCGGCAGTGTTTGTCGTAGAGCTGCCGGCAGAGCCCTGATTGTATGACATTTTATATCCGTCCATCACAATTTGCGGCGATGACGGGTTCGGGGAGTTTGTTGTGGTTTTATATCCCCATGTGCGGAACGTCTTGAAGATAGTCTCGAGACCGTTGCCCGCTGCTTTTGTTTTTGCATCCTGCCAGTTGTTGTTTGTGCTGCTGAAGGCGATGCTTGTCTGTGTATTGTCCGGTTCGGGCACTATTGGTTCGTCCGGCTCGGATTGCGAGCAGGAGAATAGGGAAAGTCCCAACAGAGGAAATATTAGGATGCGATGTTTCTGCATGTCTTCTTGTTTTTTTTAAAGACGGGCGGGGGAGAAACCCCCGTCCGACATATAAATGTGTCCGAGGCGTGTGAAAACACACCTCAGACACAATGCTTTTAGTCAGAATCCAAGGCGTGGGCCAAGGAGAAAGAATTATTTTTTGACAACTTTGACAATCTTGTATGACTTTTTGGTTCCATTGTCGTATTCAACAGCGTAGTATGTTTCTTTAGCCGGGTCGGTGACAACACCTGTCCACTTGAGAGCATTTACGGAGAGAGTGTGGCCAGAATATGCCGGAACAGAAGTGACTTTAGAGGCAACGCCATCTGTTGTTTCTGTCACAACCATCTTCTTGCCAGCGTAGTCGGTGACAGTCCAAGTCTTGTGAGTAGCGTCGGGGGTTCCTTTCACGAGAGCGTTGGCAACACTTGCCTCGTTGATTGTCTGAGTGGCACCGTCTTCGAGAGTTACGGTGTACAATTTCTGAGGAGCGACGGTAGCGCCGGCAGAATATACAGTTGCATAGATGTCGGTGCCGTTAACATATTCGTTGCCGTTGGTAGTAACCTTGTTGTCCTTGTAGCCGTATGTAGTGATGCTGTTGTCAGAAACAGTGGTGATTGTTTCCTGGAGACCGTTTGCCTCATCGTCAACAACAACAGCGTCGAAAGAAATGGCAGTCAAACCAGTGCTTGTGCCGCCGGTAGAACCGTTGGTGTTCTGAGAAATCTTGAAGATGTAAGTGTAGGCATATCCAGACTTCCATTCAGTGTATTCGGCAGGAACGGTTGCAGTGGCACCCTTCACGTTGATTGTCTCATTAGTACCGTCGACAGAAGTGAGCTTGTAGTCGATGCGCAGAGTGATGGCGCTTGCCTCACCTTCCGACGGAAGCACGTTCTGATAGCCGGCGCCGCAGTAAGAAGGTGTCGCAGCATTCTGGCTGAGGTAAGTTGTGCCTGCATTAATCGTGCCTTCGGCCTGGTTGTTGTAGTTGACAGCGCCGAATCCTTTAGAATCCAATACGCCAGTCTCTCCTGCAGTTATTGGTGCAGAGAAGCTTACGTGAGCTTTGTTGTAGTCCTTCTTATCTTTGTTGACGGTACCTGTTGTAGGGAAGAACACTGTCAATGTTCCGGAATTGTTGAATTTTCCGATGAGTGTGCCTTCCGTGTTGTCGGTTGTGGTGCTTGCTGCGTCGGTATAGAACTTCACGTCGCTGATCACATAACCTGGAACAGTCTCGAAGAGAGCCATGCGCACCTTGCTGGCAAGGTGGCGGAAGGACATTGATACAGTCTTGCCGTAGTCTTCCCTGTTAACAGTCTTCATGTCGGAAATGTAGCACTCGCTGAGAGTGTTTACGTTGCCGGAGAGAGTGTAGGCGGCAGTGGCGAGTTTGTCTTTGTCAACGGATGTCGGAGTGGCGTATTTTGACGCCGCATCTTTTTTACCCATTGAGAAAGCTATGAAATCGTAGGATGCGCAAGAGTGGTCCCAATACTTGATGGTCTGTTGCGATGCTCCGCCCTGTGCGAGAGGAGCGTAAGGCTCGGTTCCCTTTACCTTCATGTCCTGATTAACATACTCCCAACCAGCACGGTTTGACTCTGTAGAGAATGCTGTACCGTCGTTGAAGTTCACGTTGTAGTGGTCGAATGCATAATTTTTGTTGTTGGCTGCGTCTGTATTGTTACCTTTGAAACCGACAACTACAAAGTTGTTTTCGAGGAGGCCTGCTGCAGTGGCGCCGGTCTCCGTGGCGCGTGTGATTTTGCCTGTGTCGCCACCGAAGTTGATTGCGGAGGTGGCTCCATTTTGCTCATTTCCCTGAATTTCTCCCAAGAAATCGTCGCTTGAGCAGCTGGCGAGAGCCAATGCCGAAGCGGCTGCGATAAAAAATTTGTTCATAAATTAAAAAATTAAAATAGTTCGTATTGTTTATTATATATTAAATTTATTGTTGATTACATGTCGAATATCCATTCTTTCTCTTCGTAGTCCTCCACCACAGCATCGAAGCCGGAGCCTCCGGACCGGTTGGGGACAGGCACCTTGTCCATGTCGAGCTCCACCGTGATTACCCCTCCCCGGAACAGCCGTCGCGCCTGGTCGGTGACGTCAAACACGAACGTGGAGTCTTTGCCGTTGTAGAACTGCATTTTCACGTCAATATAGTGGCGGTTGTTAAGGTCGGCATCCCTCACTTTCTGCAGCGATTCCAGATATGCTCGCGCGTCAAGCTTGCTCGGGTTTAGTTTCGGGATGCCGAAAGTAAGCACCTTTCCGCCTATCACGTCGACCTTGTCGCCGTTCTTGTCGGCAACGTCCTGCTTCATTCGCATGAAGAAGTTCACGGTGATGGCGTCAGCCCCCGTCACGCCTGTGTTGAGGTTTACGGAGCGAGCCATGCCGCTTAGATTGGCGTTCCCCTCTACGGCTGTCACCTTTCTGCCGTTGTGGTCGTTGTTGCGCAGAATCACTTGTACCAAATAGATGTAGGTCACTGGCTGCAGCTCCATCTCGAGCTGCCGTACCCAGCAGTTGCGGTTCTCGTCGAACGTGAATCCGTCCAGATTCTTGTTTATCTCAATTCCTCCATGGTATCCGGCAAACAGCTCCTCCGGCTGATAGAAGGAGCGCGTGAACTGCGGCGAGTTGTAGAGCGCCGGGTATATTGTCTGTCCGGTGTAAGCTGTGACGTGGTCGTAGGTGGTGTTTTCGTCGATACGCACACTCTGTACCCCGTCGGGAGTGTTGATGTTGTTCCAGGCAAGAATGTCCCAAAAACCGAAATCGTATTTGGCTTGGAGGTGGTTGCCGACGATTGAGTGCCTGTAAGGGGCATTGTGGACACCGAACTGGACGTTGCCGGTGAAATAGCGGCGCACCTCGAAGGCGTCAGGCTCTGTGTAGCCGATAGTGCCAAACATTTCCTTGTCGGTGTTGTCCCATCCGTAGATCCACTCCGCTTGCCAGTCGTATTCGGTGTCGTACTTGAAAATGTAGTTCCATATCACTTTCAAGTCGAGGTCGACGGTTGGTATCTCCATATCGATGTCGGCGCCGCCCTGGTGGAGATGGAGCTTAGGCTCGCGCACGCATCCCGTTGCGACAAGGCATAACAATGCAAAACACATGACGACAGCCTTGTTGCAGGCTTTGTGGCTTGCATCAAGGATGATTCGTGATATGAGTTTTGTTATATTGCGCATTGTTGCTATGTTTTGTCTAATAGTTGATTGTCGTTTCTCGGTTTCTGAAACTTACGCCTTTTTTGTTGTTGCGTCTGTAGAGCAGGTCGTAGCTGAGCGTTATCTCCACTCTGGTAGGGCCAAGCCACGAGAAGCGGTGCTGCCTCTTTTGGAAATCCTTGGCATCACCGTACCACTTGTAGTAATATTGCTCTTTGTCGGTGTCGGGGTCTACGGGGCATTTCCACTGATAGGGGTCGTAGTTGGTGCTGAGATATCCAGCCTGCAGCCCGAACTCCAGCCGCCAATGTCCGGAACGCCCCAACGGAACGACATAGCCTATACCCAAACCAGCGCCCCAGCCTTCGCCTTCCCATCCGCGTTTCTCATCGAAGCAGATGTTGTATAGGTACGCGTGTGCGTATAGACTGAGGTATAAACCTCTGAAAGCCGCGCCTTCTCCCGGCTTGCGTTTGCGGATGTCGCCGCTGCGCAGATAGTAGCGGGTGTGCAGCTGATAGTTTCTGACCTGAAAATATTTATGCTCATCATAGTGCTGCCACCACGGGCAGTCGAAACTTGCACCGTAGGTGAAATGACCATGAAGCGGATAATATTCCAACGCAACGTTTGGAATAGGGCAGAAGCGGTCGTAGCCCGGCATGTAGGCAAAGTCAAACAGCACGTTTGTCTTCACGCTCAGCACCTCGCGACGTGGCAAAGCCGAGGCGAGTGTTGTTGCCGGGATGATGTATGCCGGTGTGATGTCGGCATTTTGGATGCGCAGATGGCTGTCGGCGACAGTTGCCGGAATGGTTGCTGCTATAGGTCGTGGAGCCAGGTCGTTGCTGTCGATGTTGGCAAGCCTTTTGTCAACGACAATTATTCTCACTGCGCGCAGTTTCGGGAAATATTCTTTCAGCAGGTAGCGCCATAGCTTGCCGCCGTCGTGCTGCTTCATAGCCGCCTTAAGACGTTGGGTGTCGTCGGCGTAGAGAGTGATTAAGGAGTCGACATCATGGAATTTGGCGTCGTGTTTCAGCATCATCATGGTGTAGAGCAGGTCGTAGTCCTCAGCCACAACGTCGTATTGGATGTGGTCGGTGCCGATGCCGTAGCTTCGAAGCAGAGCGTCGACCGATGCGCGACGTTGGTTTGCCAAACGACGGTTGTTGTCGTATGGACCTTCTGGAGAAGCGGCGGCACGTCCGAAAACAATACCCCTATCTCCCAGCCTTTGAAGCTCTGGGATAAGCACATCAGTAATCCATTTCCTATCTTGGTCGCTGATGTTGATTCTATTTACAACAAATTTTATTGGGCGCGAATTTTGGATAAAGATACTGTCGGCGGTTATTCCTTCAGCAGCCATATCCATTGCTAAACCAATAATTAGTGTAATTATCAGTCTGATATATCTCAATCTTTTTTACCTGTTCCTATGCCACAAACACTGATTGAAGTTGGAAAGTATGGTGTCGTGACAGACCTATATTAATTGTTAGTGTGCTGATTAAAATCTGACCTGCTTTTAATAGCGGATGCAAATTTACAAAGAATACAAATACGGGGGGGGGGAAATTTTAAATATTTTTTTGTTGTTGATGCTGTTATTTTATGTTAACGAAGCTTTGGCTTGGAGATATTCGGCGAAGATGCGGGCTGCGCTCTCCACCTTGGCAGCGCAAGGACGCGACTTGTAGTATTCGGCTGTGCGAGGCGATGCCTCGTAGGTCGACACTGCTTTGTCGTGGCCTTTCAGTCCGAGAATTTCGGCGCAGATGAGCGAGCCGTTTTGCTCGCGCGATTTCTCAAGAAGCTGTTGTACAACCTTGTAGCAAGCCGATTTGCCTTCGCGGTCGGCACCGTCGGTCTGACCGCAGTCGAGTCCCGCAAGCGACACGATGCCCGACACGGCGCCGCACATCATGCGAAGCCTCCCAACGCCGCCGCCGAAACCTGCGGCAATGCGTTTTGCGAGGTCGTCGCTGAGCCCGTAGATGTCGGCGAAAGCCGCCACCACTGATTGGCAGCAGCCATAGCCTTGCATAAAATTGTCGACAGCGCGCTGCACGCGCTCTTCAAGTTCCGGAGATAAGTTCATATTGTCCATAGTTATGAGAACAGTTCCATTTGTTCTGGAATGTTGGGGTTCGCGTGACTCTTTTCCGGTTCTTTATGATTCTCTATTTCGGGTTCTTCAGGCTCTTCGGCAACGATTGGAATTGCGTTTGTCGGCGGTGTGGGCATCAGCCAGTCGGAATATTCGGTTGTGTAGTCGATGGCAGATATTCCCGACAGCGGAGCCGCATGGTGTTGAGCCTTTTTCTTGGCTTTCTTTTCTGCCTTTTGGATTGAAATCTCGTTTTTTGCTGATTCCAGCTCGTCTTTCAGCGCCACAATCTGTTGGCGGAACTCCTGCTCCTTGTCGGCATAGTGCTTTTTGTTGCGTTCCAATTCCTTTTTCAACTGCTCGTAGACAGAAGAAATCTCGTCTTTCGTGCTGTTGAGGTCGTCGATTTGCAATTGTTTTTGCGACAGCTCATTGTTGAGTTTCTCCACGGTGTCTTCGAGCTTGGCGCGAGTGTCTTCGATTTCAGCCATCTTTGCGGTGTCGCCGGTCTCGTTAAGTTTCTCGTGCAAGGCATAGAGCTCGTCGTTCTGGCTTTGGATTGTGGACCGCATGCTTGCCAACTCATTGTTGCGCACGGCAAGTTCGTTTTGGAGCTTTTCCAGTTCCTCGCTGCTTGTCGCTGGGGCATTTTTCAACGCCAACTTTTCATCTTCGGCTTCGGCGAGTTTGCGTTTTGTCTCTTCCAGCTCTAAGGTGGCCTGCGAGAGAGCCGTAATGCGTGCCGTCAGCGCTTCTGCTTCGGTTTTGGCGTTGCTTTTTATGGTCTCGAGTTCGGCGTTTAGACGCTCGATTTCCGCCTCCTTCTCGTTTGCGTCGTCGGGTTGTGATGACAATTCGGCAATGCGCGCCTCCTTCTTCGCCACGTCTGCTTTGGCGGCAAGGATTTGAGCCGCCGAGTCGGTGGCCTTGCGTTCGGCGTCGGCTTTGATTTCGGCAATTTCGTTTTGCAGATTCTCGTTTGCCGCGCGCAAGTCATCGTTGTCCTGTCGCAATGCCTGCAGCGCCTCATCGTTGACAGCCGCCACTTTGATTTTGTTCATCAGACTTTTGCATTCCAGCTGATACTGCTCGCGTTCAGCCTCCGCTGAGGCAGCGCGGTTTTCCAATGTCGATATGCGGTCGTTGAGCGTGGTTTTCTGCCTGTCAAGGCTTAGAATGCGGTTTCGCAGCTCTTCGTTTTTCGTCTTGTATTCGTTCATCTGCTTTGAAGCCTCCGACGATTTGTTGGCAAGGTCCATACGGTCTTTTTGCCATTGCTGGCGAGCGGCTTCCTCCGCCTCCTGCTTGATTTGCTGCAGGAAGTCGGTGAGCGTTGATCCGATGAGGCTTCTCACGTAGTTGGCTTGCGCGTCTTTGTCGATGCATTCACGCACGTATTCCGGCAATGACGTGTTGAGCACAGAGGTTACCTTGTCGACCACTTCATCGCTTATGGCATCTTCAACATCCTTCTGTGAGATTTTAGCCACTTCCGGAACAGGCGGTGGCAATGGCTTTTCGTTTTCTTTTTTGAACGGGTTGATGTAAGACGGCGAGTTTGTCTGCGATGAGTTCTCGTTGCCCATATCTTCTTTGTCGGGAAAACCCAACATTGCTTTTAGGTTGTTTATGATTGACATATATTCAGTTATCTTCTGTTGTTGGTTTTACAATGATTCCTAATCCCGTCTTGCCGTTTATTCCGATTTGCAGCGGTCGGCTGAAACGCACGGAACGCAAATGGTCGGACTCGTAGACGGCAGGCATGCTGTCGAGATATTCAATGTCGCAGATGTCGCCGTTCTTGTCGTTTATGGTGAAATACCCGACGCCGAACGATGTGAGATTCTGAAAGAAATGCGTGCCCTGGCTTGGCTCTATGCGGTATCCCGGCAGTGCCGTTTCTGCAATCACGCGTGCGGCTGATATGTGCGCCCATTTCACGGGGATGCCCAGTGCGGGGTCGCTTGAGCCCCATCGTCCGGGACCTATCAGAATATATCCCTTGTCGGCTTCTACGTATGACTTGTTGAGCTTCTCTATCTCGCGTGCCACCATAGGGTTGTTGAACGAGGAGAAGTTCTGCGTCTTGACATACACCACGTCGGTGACACCGTCCATCATACCGTGTCCGAGAGCGCTGGATGTCTTCATGATCAGCTGGCTGTCGGATGTATGCATGATTTTCTCATCAAGCATTTCTTTGCGGTCGACAATTGGACGTATCTGCAACCAATATACGTTGCCTTTTGTCTCTCCGTGCTTGTCGATGCATCCGGCAAATTCGATTTCCACCGGACGACGCATCTCTTTTTCTCCTTCGGAAAGCATGAAGTCTACAATCTCAGCAAGCGGGAATGCTTTGTGTTGCAGCACGTTGGCGAATGTAACCACGCGGCGTCCGTTACCGTACTCGCTGTCGCGAATCACTTGGTCGTAGGGGTCGAAAGTCGACACCATATAGCGCAATGAGCCATTTTTTGCTGCGTCCTGCACACGTATTTTCTTTATGTTGAACCCGTCGTCGACCTTGAATCCGCCTTCAACATCTTTAAGGTCGAGGGCGTAGAGTTGGGTCTGTGTGTCGCGCAGGGCAAGGTCGAGAGTGCTTGTTTGCAGCACTTTGTCGGGATGCCTTGGCGAAAAACGCAGTGCCAGACCTCCGTCAACGATGTATTTACCGAGTCCTACGGCAATTTCTGCCACTCCGTCCTCGGGCATCTCGTCGTTGATGGGGTAATAGTTGAGCGAGCGGCCCACTCCTGCAAACGATGGGTAGTAGTATCCGTCGTGCTCCGCGCCAGCCACCTCTTGTATGATTATAGCCATCTTTTCTTGGTCGATAAGATTGCTTGTGGCGGTCATGTATGCTTTGCTGTCGGCATAGAACACTGACGCATAGACGCTTTTTATGGCGTCGCCGAGCAGATGCAGCATCTCCTCCTTGTTGTCGAGACGCGGCACCATATATGTGGAGTATATGCCGGCAAAGGGCTGATAATGCGAGTCTTCGAGAAGGCTTGAGCTGCGTATCGCCAACGGCTTGTCGATAACCTCAAACAAGGCAAGAAAGTCGTCTTTAAGCTGCGACGGCAGTTTTGCGTTTATGAAACAGCGCAGAATCTCCTCGTCGGGGGCGTCAGACAGGGCGATGGGATATAGGTTGTTTTCTTCCATGAATTGGTCGAAAATGTCGGTGCAGAGCACCACCGTTCGCGGAATTGACACTGTGACACCGTCAAAATTGTCGCATATCGGATATTTCTTTATGATAGAGTCGATGAAAGCCAGGCCGCGTCCCTTGCCGCCAAGTGAGCCTTGGCCGATGCGGGCGAAATTGGAGTAGTAGTCGAAGCGGTTTTTCTTGAAAATGGCAACGACTCCTTTGTTCTTCATCCTGCGGTATTTCACAATCAGGTTGAAGAAGAATTTCTTTACCTCTGCCGCCTCGCTGATTTCGCGGAAACGATGGGCTTGAATGATTTCGGCGATGGGAAACATCGCGCGCGAATACAGCCACCGCGAGATGTCGTTGCGTGAGGCGTGGTACAGCAGCGACTCGTCTGGAATCTTGAATAGGTTGTCCTGAAACTCTTTCAGGTCGGTTATGCGCATCACTTCCTCTCCGGTCTCGGGGTTGCGTATCACGAAATCACCGAATCCGAAATTGTCAGTGATGATGCGCCCAAGGTCGACAGGAAACTTCTTGGAATTCTTGTCGAGAAACGAGATGCCCATTTCTTTGGCGTAGACTGCATTCTCGGTCTCTGACGATTCCATAATGATGGGGACATAGGGGTCGATTTCCTTAATCTCTTTGGCAAGGCGGATGCCGGCGTGCTTGTCCTTCTCTCCGTCTCTGCTGAACGACACGTCGGTGATTACGCCGAGAATCTCGTTCTTGTACTTGTTGTACAAAGTCATCGCCTCCTCGTATGTGCGTGCTAAAATGACTTTTGGGCGTCCGCGCATACGGAGCATCTGCTCGTGCTCATTGAGCGCTTCGGTTGAGAAAATTAGCGATTGCTTCAGCAGAAACTTGTACAGGTGGGGCAACACTGATGAGTAGAAGCGCACGGAGTCTTCTACAAGCAGTATGGTTTGGATGCCAACTTCAAGAATGTCGTTGTCGCTGTTCATCTTGTCTTCCATCAATTTGATGATAGCAAGAAGCAGGTCGACGTTGCCGAGCCAGCTGAACACATAGTCGACGCCGGAGAAGTCTTCGTTGGCAAGACGCCGCGACACTTCGCGTGAGAATGGAGTCAATACGATAAACGGAATGTCGGGATAGCTTGACTTGATGTTTTTGGCTTCGCGGAATGTGAGTCCGATGTCGTTGCCAGGCATCGCGATGATTAAATCGAACGACTTGCTTCTTAAAAGATCGTGGGCGTCCTCGTAGCTGCTTGCCTGTGCCACGCGAGGGGGAGAACTCAGATTGAGCGATGTGTACTCAAAATACAGCTGCTCTTCGATGCGTCCGTCTTCCTCCATCATGAAGGCGTCGTAGGGCGAGGCGATGAGAAGCACGTTGTAGATGCGGCGCTGCATCAAATCTTGAAAAGCAGTGTCGCGCAAGTAGAGTTGACTAAGTTTAGCCTCGTTCATTCGTTCTCGTTTTTCTATTCTTGTACAAATTTACGGAAATCTGACGTATTATAAGAATATTTTGCCATGAATGTTTATAAAAATATGTCTGCTCTTAAATATATAATAATGTGTGTAAATAATTGGGGCTTGTTTCTGTCGCAAAAGAAGGAAAACGTAGTGAAAAAAGTTTCCGAAATAAGTGACGGAGAATCAATGTGTTGTGAAAAAAGTTGAAAAAAGGGGCAAAAAAAGATGCGGAAAAGTTTGGCGGGAAAGGTAAAAGGCAGTACCTTTGCAACCGCAAAAGCGAAACAGACCGGTGGTCGTGAGGCTTTGGCGTGATGCCGGAGGGCGTCGGACCGGCGCGGACGCGGGGTTCTTGAAAAAGAAACTTGAAAAAAAGTTCGCGAAAAATTTGGCGGTTAAAAATAAAGGCAGTACCTTTGTAACCGCTTTCCGAAAAGGAAACGGCGCAGAGAACATTGAAATGATGCGATAAAGAGACAAGACGAAGGAAGAGGGCGGAAGCCCTCCGTCAAGAGAAGAAAGAGCGCAGATGCCGGGACGATCCGAGGTTGTTGGTCTGGCTGTCGGAATGACAGAGAAAAACAAAAGAACAAGATAAACAACGGAGAGTTTGATCCTGGCTCAGGATGAACGCTAGCGACAGGCTTAACACATGCAAGTCGAGGGGCAGCGAGGGAGTGGCAACACTTCTGTCGGCGACCGGCGCACGGGTGAGTAACGCGTATGCAACCTGCCCTTCACAGGGGGATAACCGGGAGAAATTCCGACTAATACCGCATACGTCCTCCGGGGGCATCCCCGGGGGATGAAAGAATTATCGGTGAAGGATGGGCATGCGTGATATTAGGTAGTTGGCGGGGCAACGGCCCACCAAGCCCACGATATCTAGGGGTTCTGAGAGGAAGGTCCCCCACATTGGTACTGAGACACGGACCAAACTCCTACGGGAGGCAGCAGTGAGGAATATTGGTCAATGGACGAGAGTCTGAACCAGCCAAGTAGCGTGAAGGATGACTGCCCTATGGGTTGTAAACTTCTTT
>ENA-OPUE01000492-OPUE01000492.1-human-gut-metagenome-genome-assembly--contig:-NODE-492-length-31728-cov-5.256528_pt1 | contig 31728 bp, 25 predicted proteins | sample MGYA00241466_ERZ501924 | MGnify/ENA primary metagenome ERZ501924 (study PRJEB25962, sample SAMEA2042223) | human gut metagenome | biome: human gut; feature: human-associated habitat; material: faeces...
GGAAGGCGAGTTTCGCAAGGAAAGCCAGCGAATCAGCGATCTGTAAAAAACGTGAGCAAAATTCTCTAGCTGCTTTTTCAGACGATTATTTATTTTTTATCATATACTCGAAATCTACAGTTGGCCAACTTACAAATTTAAAATTCACACAACACTATTTCTTTTCGTCTCAATGTTTCCTGCACATCGATAACTCTCTGATTCCGACTCCCCTTCCAATGAAGTTTTCCATCAAATTCTTCCTGTACAAAAGGTCCATCTACGATCACATCGCAATATTTCACAACATCCAGTGTCTTGATCTCATCCCAGCAGAATCCTGTATACAGCCAGATTGTCTTATTTGGAAATGTTTCTTTGATCTCTTTTGCCAGAACTGCAACTTCTACATGGTTTGCTGGGTGAAGAGGATCTCCTCCGCTGAATGTGACACCTGAGATATAGTCTGGTTTGATCGCTTCAAATAATTCTTCTTTTGCTGCATCATCAAATGGAATTCCCCCTTCGATATCCCATGTGACTGGATTGTGGCAGCCTTTGCATTTGTGGGTGCAGCCTGCAACCCATAGGACGGCTCTTAAGCCGTCTCCATTTAACATATCATCTTTCGTAATATTATGGTAACGCATTTTACATGGATTTCCTTTCTGCAATTTCTGCCATTTTGGCATCGTTAAGTCTTGTATCTCCTTTAACTCTGGAATAAGAGAGATATCCGTTCATACGGTCGATCTTTGTGAGATTTTTACTTCCACATACTGGACACACATCCATCTCTAATTCTTCGTGTCCACAGTCATCACAGTATGCTAAAGACAGGTTAACTCCTTCATAGAATCCTTTATCCATCGCTCTTCTTACTAATGTTTTCACTGCTTCTTTGTTATAGTTGATCGGATATTTTACATACTGGATCTTTCCACCATTGCATAATTCCCAGAAACGTCCTTCAAGATCTTGTTTCTCGATCGGTGTGATGTCTTCTGTGACATGGCAGTGGAAGGAATTGCTCACGTATTCTCTGTCAGATACATTTTCAATAACACCGTATTTCTTACGGAACTGTTTTACCTGAAGACCGCATAAGTTTTCTGCTGGTGTTCCATAGATCGCATATAGATTTCCGTCTTCCTTCTTAAATTCTTCTACTTGTTCATTAATATAGCGCAATGTTTCTAATGCAAACTCGCCATCTTCTGCTAAAGACTTATGGTTGTATAACTGCTGTAATTCATTCAACGCTGTGATTCCAAAGGAAGCTGTTGCACTCTTTAAGATTGGTTTGATCTTATCATGAATTCCCAGATGTCCACCTAAGAATCCCCCTTCACAATATGCCAACGGATTCGTAGAGGCTTTCATTTCTCCTAAATATTCATAAGTCCTGATATGTAATTCACGGATCAGGTTCAGATAATAATCTAATACTTCATGGAAATCTTTACCTTCCTGTTTTGATTTTGCATAGATCATTGGCAAATGAAGGCTGACTGCGCCGATGTTAAATCTTCCGACAAAAATCGGCTCATCTTTTTCATCTGCCGGCTTCATACCGCCTTCTTTATACCATGGAGATAAGAAAGCACGGCATCCCATCGGACTGATGATCTTTCCGTATTTCTTGTACATGCTTGCGATATATCCCTCTCCTGTTAAAGATAACCAGTCTGGATACATGGTCTGTCTGGAACAGCGGATTCCTGCTTCAAATACATCTTCCAGCTCACATCCCAGTCCATGAAGATTCTTGTCATATAAGAATACAAGTTTTGGGAATAACACAGGCTTCTTGTGTCCTTCTTTTCCCTGTCCTCTTCTTCTAACGTCTAACATGGAGATCGTTGCCATCTTGGCAAATCTTCCAGTTCCTGTTCCTGCTGTCATTGTGATAAATGGATAATCTCCGCGGCTTGATGATACACTGTTAAATTTGTACTCTAATCCCTGGAATCCTTGTTCAAATTCACGTTTGACATCTTTCATCGCTTCTTCTTCTGCGCGTTCTCTGGATAATCCAAGTCCTTCGTATCGTTCGATTCCTGCTTCATAGGATTTCTCGGCATATGGTTCTAAGATCAGTTCAATATTCGGTACCGTAAATCCACCATACTGCTGGCTTGCGGCACTTAATACGATATCTCCGATCACATCAAAGGCAACATCTAATGTCTTTGGTTCGTTGTACCAGAGATTTCCCATCTCAAATCCGCCTTTTAACACTTCCTGTACATTAAACAGACAGCAGTTCATCGTATCACGGCGGGCAGACATATCGTGAATATAAATATATCCGTCACGGCATGCCTGTATTTCTTCCGTTGTCATGAAAAATTTCTGATAGAGTTCTTTGTTTAATTCATTAAAGATCAGACTTCGTTTGGTAGAAACCAGTGCACTGTCTGTGTTGCTGTTTTCCTTATCACCAATGTACATGATAGACTGGCTCTTCTTGTATACTTCGTCTAACATCTGTACAAAATCCTGCTTATAGTTACGGTAATCTCTGTAGCTCTTTGCTACCAGTGGATTTGTCTGTTCTAATGCACCTTCGACCACATTATGCATATCTGAGATCGTAACTTCCTTCTTGCGCATCTGCTCCACTTTTTCCGTGACAAAGTTGCAGATAAAATCAAGTTCTTCCTCTGTAAATGTTACCAGTGCACGATATGCTGATTTATTCACTGCCACTACGACTTTTTGTACATTAAATTCTTCTTTTGTTCCGTCTTTTTTAATTACCTTGATCATAATTCTCCCTTCTCTATCAGATTCTCTCATCTTTCACTCGTTATATTGTATACTAGATGTAGTATTTTATTTTTCTTTTACACACTAGATAGTGTAGCTTTTCAAGTTTAACACCGCTATCTGGTAAAGTCAATGTTAACTTTTTATCTCTTTCCCTTTATCTGTAAATCCTTCCAAGAGTAAGATTTTGACTGTCCTTTATTTCCAGTTTTTTTGACAGGTATTCTCCAAATGAGATTGACAATTTGTCTTCTTTTCCAAAAATATCTGACAGATTATGATCTGTTTTTAACACGTATACAGATTTTGCAATCTGCGGTTCTTCCACCAATTCTTTTATGATCTTTACATTCTTTTTTCCATTTCCAAAAATCACAACTTTTAGATGTCCAAAATTTAACTGCTGGCTTTTGTATTGTTTCCATTTTTTATTAGCATCTTTTAGAGACGTTGCTAAAACTGTCACCGATCTTGATGGTATTTTGGTCCCGGAATCGCTCTGTACTTTGTCGAAATCCGCATAAGAATAACGCACTAGCAATTTCTTTTCATTGATCCGTTCAAATCCCATTGCCAGTACAAAACTGTGATCTTCCACATCTTGTTGTTTGCTGCATCCTTGTATGCAAAATGCAATTAGCAGCACCAAAAGATACCCTCTATATTTTTTCATCTTTCTGTTCCTTTCTCCACATCAGAAATAAAATAAGTGGAAAAAACAATCCGATCACCAGATTTCCATAGATAAAAACAAAAAAATACCGTCTGATCCATGTTGCAAATGTTGTCATGATCCATGGACTTATGACGTAAATTCCACCATATGACAAACTCAATCCCACGATCCTTCCTTTTGAAAATGCATGTTTGATACTTTCATTTCCATAAAATAAGTAACCGCTGAATACACAAAAGACACCTACGATCCAAAATGCGATCAAAAAAAGATCCAGTCTTGCCATGATCCCTCCTGGCATTGCCACTCCCTGTGCCATAGACATCACAGGTTCTGGATCGACCATCGTAAGCTTCTTTCCAAGGGAACCTACAGTACTTGCAAACACCCCAAGAAAAAGTATCATCAAACCTGCAAATGATCGCATCCTGATCGGTCCATCTCTCATATCTCCACGGTAAAACCATACGAACTCGATCGGATGCATCAGAGCAAATACGAAAATGCTTCCATTGATCATCTCATTGCCACGCCAACTCCTGACCGCCAACTCATCCCATGAAAGATTTGCCATACTCAAGATCAGTACGAAGATCAGCGGTAGTAATACAAACCAAAAAATTCCTTCCATTACTCTGCCTCTTTTTGTTAAACCTCCCTGATTTATCAGATAAGCCAGAAGAAGCAATGGAAATCCAATAAAAAATGTTGATTTGTCTGGAAGAAGATATTTTTTTGTAAGAGACAAAATACATAAATAAAAAAAAGCTCCATTCAGCAGAAATCTTACATAATAAATGATGGCTGCAAAACGATATCTTTTTAGTACATTTTCAATAGAAACCCCTCTTGCTGCATGATCTACGATCCACAAATAAATTCCTGCCATCACACTTGCCATGACCACCACAACAATTCCTGAATGATATGATTTTTGTAGTGCGATCTGTGGAAGAAACATTGCAGCTGCCGAAAATATTTCAAGGATCATGATCCGATTCCCCTGTCTTGCCGTGATCATCTGCGAATTATTTTTCATCCTCGTCCTCCTTCTGCCTTACCCTCGCCCCTTCTTTTGTGAATTCTGGACGGTATTTCATCCGCTTTAGTGGATAACGAACCATAAAATCCTGAAATGCTGTAGATAATCTTCCTCTTTCTTCAACCATTGGATGTGCATATGGAACTCCATAATTTTCCAGATAAAATAAATGAATAAATATTGCCAGAAATCCTAAAAAGAATCCATACAATCCCCAAAAGGCACACAGAATGATCAGAAAAAACTTCATCAGACGAAACGCACTGGTGAATAACTCATTCGGAATCGAAAATGTAGCAATCGCAGTCAATGCCACCACGATCACTACGATCGTACTGACAAGATGTGCATCAACTGCTGCCTGTCCAACGATCAGACCGCCAACAACACCCATCGTTCCTCCGAGCTGTCCCGGAAGTCTGATTCCTGCTTCTCTTAATAACTCAAACGATAATTCCATCAGCAGTACCTCCACGATCACCGGAAATGGAACTCCTTCTCTCGCCGAGATCAACGCCAGCAAAAAAGGCGTTGGCAACACCTCCGGATGAAATCCTGCAATTGCCACATAAAATCCAGGAAGCCCTATGGAAATGATCGCTGCCACATACCGTAAGATTCTTACGAATGTCGTAATTTCCCAACGATTATAATAATCATCACTTGCCTGAAAGAACACATTGAATGTTACGGGCAACAATAAAACCATTGGCGAATTATCAAGAACAACTGCAATCCGGCCCTCCATGATACTACTCGCAACCTTATCCGGCCGCTGCGTCAGCTGATATAACGGAAATGGAGTTTTACTGTCTTTTTCCAGATATTGCTGTAACATTCCATTATCAAAAATTCCATCGACACAAATCTTATCCATCTGTTTCTGAATTTTATTTAAAATGTCCTTCTGTACCAGATCCTCAATATACATCAATGCATAATCCGTTTTACTTCTCGTTCCAATCTGCTTCTGGATCACTTTTAACCTCGTATCCCGTATCCTTCTACGGATCAATGCCGTATTCATCCTCAGACTCTCCGTAAAACTATCCTTGGGACCAACGATCGCCACTTCCTGATCCGCATTCTGTACCCCTCTTGTCGGGAATGATTTGCTGGAAAATAAGATAGCCCTTGCTTCTCCATCCAGAAATAAAACCGTATTTCCAGATAAAACCGCTGTCATAGCATCTTCCATTGTATCGATCCATTTCCAATCTGCGGATTCGATCACATATTGGCTGATTGCTGTTCTTTCCTGCGGAAAAGAATCCTGAAGCAACGGTCTGATGACGGATTCCTGAAGCATTTCTGTATTTACTAAGCCGTCCATGTATACAATATATATGCTGATTTCGTGGTCGATTCCGATTTTGAATTGTTTTTGTACCAGGTCATTGCAGTCTTGCATGACTTTGGTTGTGTATTTTATGTTTTGTTGGATGTGTGGGGAGATGGTGCCTTTTAGGTTGTGAGTTCTTGTGTGGAAGTGGTCCATGGGGTTTTTTCCTCTTTTCTTTTTTGGATAGTATGTGGGATTTTGGCAGGTTATATACTTACGATATTGGTTTGCAATATTTTATATGGAATAAAATGTAAAAAATAGTTATTGTAAATATATGGTTTTTCTGGTAATATAAGAAACATAAGTCGATTTATAAAAACATAGTACATTTCAACAAAAAATCAAACAAGCAATTCTTAAAATTCAAACACTGTAACTACAGTCATGTATAATATTGCAGTTCTACAATTAAGAATTTCAGTTCAGAATTGAAGAATTTATGCACACAGGAGGATAACCTATGGCAGAAAAGCTAAAGAATAAAGTTACCGATGGTTTTCAAAAAGGTCATCCCTACGGAGAACTCCCACCTTGTATCCATGTAGGTATCTTAAATTTCAACCAGATGATAAGCCCAAATTATTACCATAAATTCTGTCTCATGGATGAGAAAACGAAGGAGATATATAGTAGAAAATTTCAATTTCATATGTTAGAATTAAAGAAATTAAAGTATGCAAAAGAGAAACAACAAAGAAAGCCATTATATCAATGGGCAAAACTGATAGCTGCACAAACATGGGAAGAACTAGAGCAGGAATCAAAAGGTAATAAATACATGGAAAGGGCGCTGGAAGAGATGATAAAAATCAGTCAGGATGAAATGGAAAGATACCTATATCTACGAGAAGAAATGGCAGAAAGCGATAGAGTCAGTCAGATGCAAAGTGCAAAAAGGATTGGACGTAAGGAAGGAAAAAAAGAGGGAGAAATACTAAAATTAATCACACAGGTACAAAAGAAAATAGCAAGGGGAGATTCTCTAGAAAAGATAGCTGATGATTTAATCGAAGACGAAACTGTAATTAAGCCCATTTATCAATTAGTACAAGGAAATCCGAATAAAACAGAAGATGACATTTATCAGATGTTGAATTTACTTTAAAGCCTACAGAGCATTATGGAAAAAATTATAAATCTCCGTTCATAAATACAAAAATTAATAGCCAATAACGTATAACATACACACCGTGGTGGTTTGAATAGCCGTCCATGTATATGATAAATAATAATAAGGATCTCCCGACCATTAGAATTCTGTCAAAATGACATGTCGAATTCTAATGGTCGAGAGATCCTTATTATTTATCATATACATTTGAACGATTATCATTCAAATTACTTTTTATGTTTCCCAAAGAAACCTTTATGTTCTTTATGAGCTTCTTCCTTCTTAGGAACTTCACCCATAGCTTCCTGGAATTTCTGAAGAGCTGCTCTTTGCTCTCCGTTTAAGTGTTCTGGTACCTGAACGACAAGTGTTACATAGTGGTCTCCTCGTACATTCTTATTACGTACCATTGGCACACCTTTTCCTTTTAAGCGGATTCTGGTGTCTGTCTGTGTTCCTGGTTTGATCGTGTATTCGTATGGTCCATCGACTGTAGGAATCTGGATCTTACCACCAAGTGCTGCCTGTGTAAAGGAAATTGGCTCTGTTGAATAGATCGTTGTATCCTGACGCTGGAATTTTGGATGTCTTTCTACGATCACTTCTACTAACAGATCTCCTCTTGGGCCTCCATTTGTACCTGGTTCTCCTTTTCCACGGATACGGATACTCTGTCCATTGTCAATACCTGCTGGTACTGTCACTTCGATCGTCTTACGATTGCTTACATAACCTGTTCCATGACAATCTGGACACTTATCACGAATGATCTTACCTGTTCCATGACAATCTGGACATGTCTGAACATTCTGCACCGTTCCAAACATAGACTGCTGTGTAAATACAACCTGACCACGTCCCTGACATTTTGGACATGTTTCTGGACTTGTACCTGGTTTTGCACCGGTTCCGTGACATGTTGTACATTCATCTTTTAATGTAATTTCTATTTTCTTTGATGTACCAAAGACTGCTTCTTCAAATGTTACGTGGATTCTTGCACGAATATGTGATCCCTGTGTCGGACGATTAGCCTGTCTTGCTCCGCCACGGCTTCCTCCACCGAACATACCGCCGAAAATATCTCCAAAGATATCTCCCATATCACCAAAGTCAAATCCGCCAAATCCGGCTCCGCCCATGCCACCATTTGGATCAAATGCAGCATGACCAAACTGATCATACTTTGCTCTGGAATCCGGATCACTCAATACCTTATACGCTTCCGAAGCCTCTTTGAACTTCGCTTCTGCTTCTTTGTCTCCCGGATTCATATCTGGATGGTATTTCTTGGCAATCTGTCGGTAAGCTTTCTTCAATTCTGCCTCTGTTGCGTTCTTCGCAACGCCAAGAACCTCATAATAATCTCTCTTTGTTTCTGCCATCTTCCTCACCTTTATCGACTAAGAGTACCCACGGTCTCTAATGAAACCGTGGGACTATCATTTCAAAGTATCTGTTCGGATTATAACTCTGTATAATCTCCGTCTACAACATCACCTTCTGAATAATCAGCAGGACCTGTTGCTCCGGTTCCTGCATTTGCTCCAGGACCGTTCTGCTCATATAACTTAGCAAATAAGTTCTGAGCACTTGTCATCAATGTCTCTTTTGCATTCTTAAGCTGTTCAACATCATAATCGCTCATGTTCTCAGGATCTGTTCCCTCTACCAGGCTCTTAAGTGCTGCAAGGTCAGCCTCAACCTTTGTCTTATCCTCAGCCGGAAGTTTGTCACCAACATCCTGCAAAGCTTTCTCAGTCTGGAATACCATTGCATCGGCATCATTTCTGGCTTCGATTGCATCTTTTCTCTTCTTATCCTGAGCTTCATACTCAGCAGCTTCTTTTACAGCTCTTTCAATATCATCATCTGACATGTTAGAACCTGCTGTAATGGTAATATGCTGCTCTCTGCCGGTTCCAAGATCCTTAGCAGATACATTAACAATACCGTTTGCATCAATATCAAATGTAACTTCAATCTGAGGAACACCACGTCTTGCAGGAGCAATACCATCCAAACGGAAACGTCCTAATGTCTTATTATCTCTTGCAAACTGTCTCTCACCCTGTACAATATGGATATCAACAGCATCCTGATTATCCTGTGCAGTTGAGAAGATTTGGCTCTTCTTTGTAGGAATTGTTGTATTTCTCTCGATCAATCTGGTTGCAACACCACCCATGGTCTCAATAGAAAGTGAAAGTGGTGTAACATCCAGCAATAAGATCTCACCGGCACCTGCATCACCTGCTAACTTACCACCCTGGATAGAAGCACCGATTGCAACACACTCATCCGGGTTGATACCCTTGAATGGCTCCTTGCCGGTTAACTGTTTTACTTTCTCCTGTACCGCGATTATACGTGTAGAACCACCAACCAACAATACCTTATCAAGCTCTGAAGCAGTAAGACCTGCATCCTTTAATGCTGTCTGAACAGGTACTGCTGTTCTCTCTACCAAATGAGCTGTTAATTCATCGAATTTAGCTCTGGTTAAATTCATATCAAAATGTTTAGGACCATCTGCTGTTGCAGTGATAAATGGAAGGTTGATATTGGTTGTTGCAGAAGAAGACAACTCTTTCTTAGCCTTCTCAGCAGCCTCTTTTAATCTCTGCATTGCCATCTTATCTGTAGATAAGTCAACGCCTTCCTGTTTCTTGAATTCATCCAGCATATAGTCTGTGATTACGTTATCGAAATCATCACCACCAAGTTTGTTATCACCGGCAGTTGCCAATACTTCAATGACACCGTCACCAATCTCGATGATAGATACATCAAATGTACCACCACCTAAGTCATATACCATGATCTTCTGTTCTTCTTCGTTATCAAGTCCATAAGATAAAGCTGCTGCTGTTGGCTCGTTGATGATACGTTTTACATCAAGACCTGCGATCTTACCTGCATCCTTTGTTGCCTGTCTCTGTGCATCTGTGAAGTATGCAGGAACTGTGATAACTGCTTCTGTAACCGGCTCACCGATATAGCTCTCGGCATCTCTCTTCAGCTTAGAAAGAATCATAGCTGAAATCTCCTGTGGAGAATACTTCTTACCATCGATGTCTACTTTGTAATCGCTACCCATATGTCTCTTGATAGAAGCGATTGTCTTATCTGCGTTTGTAACTGCCTGACGCTTTGCTGCATCACCAACGACACGCTCGCCGGTCTTTGTAAATGCAACAACTGAAGGAGTTGTTCTTGAACCCTCAGCGTTTGTGATAACGACTGGCTTACCACCTTCCATAACAGCTACACATGAATTTGTTGTACCTAAGTCAATACCAATAATCTTACCCATAATATTTTTCCTCCTAATTATTATCCTTTAAAATATACTAAATGATTTATTGTAAAAGGTTAATTTGCAACCTTTACCATGCTGTATCGCAATACCTGATCCTTGTACATATAGCCCTTCTGCATCTCTTCGGCTACGACATTCTCTCCGTAATTCTCATCCTCTACATGTGTTACCGCATTGTGGTAATCCGGATCAAATGGCTTGCCTTCTGCATCCATCGGCTTTACGCCAAGTCCCTCAAGTGATACCATAAGCTGCCGGTAGATTTTATCGACACCCTGTTCAAATGCCCGGTCCATATCCTCTTCCGGAATACTGGAAAGTGCACGTTCCAAGTTGTCAACAACCGGAAGCAGCTTCTCTAAAACTTCCTTGGCTCCGATATCATACATCTTCTTGGATTCCTTCTCGTTACGCTGGCGCATATTCTCAAACTCTGCCAGCAGACGCTTATACTTTTCTTCGTTTCCGGCTGCCAGCTCCTCCGCTTTCTCAAGTTCCAGCTGAAGGGCCTTGCTGCCTCTGCGGTTTCCCTTGGATACCGGCTTCGGCTTTGCAGCTTCCACTTCTTCTTTCTTGTCTGCCGGAACAGTTTCTTCCTCGTTCACCTTCACGTCGGTTCCTTCTGTTACCGGAGCATCATCCACAGCCTTTACTTCCTCGACTGTCTCCGCTTCTTTATTTGCATTTACATTTGTCTTATTGGCCATTCTCATTCACCCCTTCGCCTTTCTTGAATATCTCATCGAGTTCAATTGTCAGATTCTTCAGTGTGCTGACAACCTTCTTATAATCCATTCTCTTCGGTCCCAATATTCCAATCGTTCCCTTTGCGCCTTCCGGCATCTGGTAGGTCGCTGTAACAAGAGAGCAATCTTTCAGGCTTGGTGTCTCATCTCCAATATATACCTGAATTCCGGATTCGTTTGTCTTTCCGGTCGTCTCTTCCAGCAAATGTGATACTTCATTTTTATCTTCCAGCTTTTCAAGCAGCTCACTCGTCTTGGAGATATCTCCAAGCTCCGGATACTTCAAAATATTTGTCGCACCGCTGGTATAAACCTCAAGTTCCTGTGCCTCATGTATCGCTTCCACAATTCCCTGAAAGATCTGGTCTAATATCTCGCCATACCCTCCGGATTGCTTCTTCATCGCCTGAATCATCTCTAAATTGATGTCTTCTAAGCTTGCACCCTGTAAGAAGGTATTCAATAAGATATTAAATTTCAGAACATCTTCATTATCAAGGCTTACATTGATGTGAATCATCTGATTCTTAATAATGTTACCCTCAACCACTATGACGGCAAGAAGTGTTTTTTCATCAACAAGGGAAAGCTGGATAAACTTGACTGTTTTCTCATAATTTGGTGCTGTTACCATCGTTGCATAATTGGTATTGTACGCCAGTACCTTTGCAACCTGCTTTAAGAGCACCTCCATGCGATCCACCCGCTCTAACAGTGTGTCACGCTCCTGCTTTGCAACCTCAGCAAACTCTTCCTTTTCATCCATCAGCTGATCGACATAGAACCGGTATCCGGCATCTGTCGGAATCCGTCCTGCCGATGTATGCGGCTGAATAATGTATCCCATTTCCTCCAGATCTGCCATCTCGTTACGAATCGTAGCGGAACTTAAATTCAGATCCGTGTACTTTGAGATTGTTCTGGAACCTACCGGTTCCCCAGTCTCTAGGTAATTGGAAATAATGGCTTTCAGGATTTTTACCTTACGCTCATCTAATTCCATCTTATCACCTCTTTTATTTATTAGCACTCATATCTATCGAGTGCTAACCCTATTGGTAGACTACCACTACATATAGTAAATGTCAAGGAAAATTATCATAATTTTGTGAAAAAATTGTGTATTTCCATGTATAAGAAAAGAGTGCGGAAAACCGCACTCTTTAGGGGAGAAAAATCACGGATGATTGTAAATTTTATTTGTTATTTGCGTTTGGATTTTCCATCAATGTAACATCAACAGTTTTCTCCACATACGCATCGTCTTTCAGGTATTCATATGTGATTGGCACTGTCTCACCAACTGCATAATAATTCAGCTTTTCTGTCAGTTCCTCAGCACTGCTGATGGATTGTCCATCAATCTTTGTAATCACATAATTTGCTTTGATACCTGCCTTCTCAGCGGCACTCTTGCTTGCAACATCTGTGACAAGCACGCCCTCTGGAATACCATATGCTTCTGACACATCGGAAGATACGGTTGCACAGGAGATTCCAAGATAACCTTTCTCGCTCTCGTCAACCTTTTCACGTGTCTGACGGTTCATCAGATCATCCAGACGATCCTGTACGGCTGTAATTGGAATTGCATATCCCATACCTTCAACCGTTGTATCGGAATACTTCGAAGAGTTAATACCAATAACTTCGCCCTTCATATTCAGAAGTGCGCCGCCACTGTTACCAGGGTTAATGGCTGCATCGGTCTGAATGAGCGGTGTTGTATTCGTGCTGTTTGTACGATCCTTTGCACTGACAATACCGGTTGTAACGGATTGTCCATAGCCAAGTGCATTACCGATGGCTACGACCTGTTCACCGACCTTCAGGGAATCCGAATCACCAATCGTGGCGATCTTGATCTGATTCATCGTGGATTCCTTTATATCACTGAGCTTTACAACAACGATTGCAAGATCCGTGTCGCTATCGGTACTCTTTACCTGTGCCTCGTAGCTCTCACCATCTGCAAACGTTACATTTACGGTTGTGGCATCACTGACAACATGGTTGTTTGTCACCATCAAAAGCTCGCTGTCATTCTCACCGATGATAATACCGGAGCCGGAGCCTTCTGCCTCATACTGCTGTGTATAACCAAACATACCCTGCTGCTCCACGATTGCCGAGATGTTAATGGCAACAACGCTTGGCATAACATTTTCTGCGATTGTGGAAACATCCATGCCATTTCCAACCGAAGCGGTTGATGTCAGGCTCAAAGACTGGGTTGTCGCTGCCGATGTTGTGCAAGCGACCTCTGTCGTTGTGTTTGTAAGTGCATCAAGCTTCTTGATCTGGTTTCCCGCGATTCCGTAGAATGCACCACCTGCAACACCACCAAATACGGCTGCACTTGCAACAACTGCCACGCCCTTCTTCCAGAAGGTACGCTTGTTATGTGGCGTCTTCGGTGATTTTGCTTTCTTGACTCTCTGTTTCTTTGCTTTCTTTACCTTTGCCTTTGGCTGTTCTGCGTCTGCATTCTGGAAACCATTCTGATAATAATTGTTCTGTCCATAATTATATGCATTCTGATTCGGCTGCTGGTAATTGTTATTATAATAATGCTCGGTACCCTGGCTCATCTGCTGGGCACGTTCTGCCATCGCCTGCATATATTCCTGTGTACGCATATCACCGTAGTAAGTACTTCCATACTGCTGTGCCTGTGTATAGGCATCCTCCTGTCTATGCTCTGCATTCTGTTCTGTTTGCTGTTCAGTACGCTTCAAATTATCCGTATTACCATCTCCGGTGTCATACGGTGTCTCCGCATGTGGTGTCTGATCCACATGTTCATTTTCTCTGTTATTCTCAAATTCATCCATCATATCAATTCCTCCATTCGACATAAGTTTTATTACTTATCTTTGTTATGGCTTAATCATAACCCCAAGCTATGGTTAAATTTTGAAGAAAATGTCAAGAAAATGTGAATTCCATTTATGGTGCCTGCAAACCTTGTTTTAGCATTTGCAGATTTTCTTCCATATAAGACAGGTATGTGCATCCTTTTTCTATGTCGTCCTTCGTCACGGACTGCATGGACGACAGATGCAGAATTTTGGGTTGCATCTCTGCGGATTCCGCAATCGTATTCGCGAGGCTGTCGGTACCATTGTCCACCACATAGATGGCTTGCAACTTGTACTCCTGCAGCTTCTCCGCCAGATAGGTAACTGTATGCACACTTGCCTCCACATCTGCAGAACAGCCCGAATATGCGGCAAAGTAATGAATATCATAATCCTCTGCCAGATACAGGAACGGGAACCGGTCGCCGACCAAGATCGTCGTCTGTGTGGCTGCGTCCCGCATCGTCTGATAGTCATCATCTAACGCTTCCAGCTTTCCAGTATATGTTTTAGCGTTTGTCACATACTGTTTTGCATTGTCAGAATCCAGTTCCGTAATAGCATCTGCTAACGTCTCGGTGCAGACGATTGCATTTTTCAGGGATAACCACACGTGCTCATCGTAATGGTCATCCTCTGCAGCATTCTGTCCATCCGTATTGTCTGCTTCGCCCTCTGCATGGTCTGCCGGTTCTGCTTCATGGTCATGGTCTTCATCGTCATGATCGTGATGATGGTGTTCTTCCACACCCTCTAACTCCACTTCATTTAACGCGCGGTTACCAACCAGATCTAACAGACTGATTGCAACAATATTTTCATTTCCGGACTCCACAAGCGCATCGCTCACCCATGTATCGCTCTCGCCACCGACATAGACTAACATCCGGCAATTCGCGATCTTCATGATATCCTGTGCGCTTGGCTGGTAGCTGTGTAAGTCCACACCGTTATCGACCAGCATCCGGCATGTAAATGTATCTGTGTCTCCAAGGATTTCCCGCACCCAGTCATACGCTGCAAAGGTCGTACATAGGATCACATTTTCGTCTTTGTCCGCCATTTGCACCGGCTTGGCACACCCGGAAAGCAGGGACAGACAAAGAACAAGAGCAATCCCGATTGATTTTAAATGTCTGTGCTTCATCATCGCCACCTCTACTCTCTGTGCAGTGCGATTCCGATGATGCTGAATATCACAAATAATACGATGTCAATCGCTACGATCGTCGCACTGACCGGTGTCGATGCCGCAATGGAAATGAGGATTCCCACGCCAGAGGATACCACACCATACACAGCAGAACAGATAAACACACTCTTATAATTCTTAAATACACGCATTGCGGAAAGTGCCGGGAATATGATCAGCGCCGATACCAGAAGTGATCCGACGATATTCATCGCAACTACGATCACAACGGCTGTGACTACCGCCATCAGCACATTGTAGGCGCCCGTATGAATACCGGTTGCGCGTGCAAAATTCTCATCAAATGTCACCGAGAAGATCTTGTGATAGTACAAGATGTAGAACACAAGTACCAACAGCGACATAATCAGGCAGATCCACACATCTGTATTCGATAATGTGAGTATGGATGCCGCGCCAAACAGTGTCGAGCACACATCCCCGGATACATTCTGCGATGTTCCGGATACATTCATGATCAGATATCCAAATGCCAGCGATCCAACGGAAAGCATCGCAATCACGGCATCTCCGTTGATCTTCGCATTCTGTCCAGTCTTCAGCATCAGGATTGCTGCCACAACCGTGATCGGCAATATTATAAGTGTATTGTTCGTCATCCGCAGCACCATCGCGATTGCCATCGCAGCAAATGCCACATGGGACAGTCCGTCTCCAATATAAGAAAAGCGTTTTAACACAAGTGTCACGCCAAGCATGGATGCACAAAAGGCAACCAGCACACCAGCAACTAAGATCCGACGGACAAATGGATATTGCAGGTATTCAACTAATGTATTCCACATATCTATACTCCTTCTTCTCTTGTCGCTGCGTAATCCGCATACTGTCTGCCGATTGCGCTCTTCAAATACGCTTCCTTGGAATCGAAAAACTCTGGTTTATCACTCACATGCAGCACCTTGTTCGCATATTGTGCGGCTGCCTGTGTATCGTGCGATACCATAATGATCGTGATACCTTCCCGGTTCAGCTTCTGGATCAGCTCATACATCTCGGCTGTCACACGTGGATCCAATCCCGCTACCGGCTCATCAAGCAACAAGAGCTTCGAGGTTGCACAGAGTGCCCGCGCAAGCAACACTCGCTGCTGCTGTCCACCGGACAGATCGCGGTAGCATTTCTTCATGAATGGTTCAATCTCCAGCCGTTTCATGTTCTTCTGTGCGATTTTCCGCTCCTCTTTGTTATAGAATGGACGCATGCCACGTTTCGACAAGAACCCTGACAAAACGATTTCCTGCACGGATGCAGGAAAATCGCGTTGTGTCACAGTCTGCTGTGGCAGATATCCAATTTCATTTGCTTTCAAATCTTCGCCTCTGACAAACATTCCCTGCATAGGACTTTTCAGTCCCAGAATCGCTTTCATCAGAGTACTTTTTCCGGAACCGTTTTCTCCAAGGATGCAGAGATAATCTCCTTGTTCGAGACGGAAATTCAGATGTTCAACCACTGGTTTTCCTTCGTATCCAAGGGATACATCTTCACATGATAGAACCATCGCGGTTCCTCCTTTCTAATTCTCCTTAATTAGTTGAAATATACAAGTTCTTCTTCGGCTGGTTTGGCCGGTTCGATCTTCGTGGCACGGATCACAGGTCCTTCGCCCTCAAACTCCGGATAAAATTCTTTGTCAATGGTTCCCGTAACTGTTACCCACTGTCTGTCCTTCAGATGCTTTGCCAGATCGGAATAGCACTTAAATCCGATAAATGCGACATCTTCGGCACAGCAGGTCATCGCAAATCTACCTGGTACGAATTCGTTTGCCTTGTAGCTTTTCGGCTTGTGTACCATCGCCTTAAATGTGATCTGCTTTCCGACGTATTTGTCCGGATTGTCGCAGGCATCAATATAGAAGATACCATAATCTTCATCCTCGAGTGTGATACTTGGCTTGTCGATCTCATATGGCAGATCTAACTCCTCATCACCGACATCGGCTGCGCCATCCTTGTTCTCGAAGATCACCTGCGCACGACGATTTACCGCACGAATGCTCCGGCGGTACTCCGCACGCTTTGTATTCTCATCGCATCGGTTGAAGATGATCATATCTGCGCTCGATAACTGTTCCATCATCATCGCTTTCATATTTGCTACATATACATCAAAGGTGGATGCATCGACAAATGTGATTACCTGTACGATTGTCCAGCCCTTTGGCACGCGGATGGAAAACAGCTTATCCATCTTCCATGTACCGTTATACTCGATCATCACACGGGTCGGCTTATACTTATCCTGCAGGTCAAGCAGATATTCGGTATTTAAGTTGGATTCCTCCAGATATTCCACGAAGATATTCTGACTCTTCAGATACTCCTCATCGTACTCCTCGATTCCCTCTTCGCAGACAAGCAGAAGGGTCGGTTCGCCTTCTGTAAATCCACGGTCAATCAGAGTTTCGTTCGCAAAGGTTGTCTTTCCGCTTTCCAGAAAGCCCATAAACATATATACCGGAATCTCTTCTACTTCCTTTGTTGGTCCCATACTCTATTTCCTTTCTTCTCTATCCTTTACGCAAAGTGCCGGGATTATGCAACCCCGAACAACTCTGCCAGCTTATCTTCCTTCAGATTGCTTCCGATGACACAAAGCTTACCTGTGTAATCAGCTGCGCCCTTACGGATCTCATATTCGCCCGGTGTCAGGTCGAAGTGAATCCACTCGCCGTCCGTATTTGGAACAATACCCTTGGCACGCAGGATGATACCATATTCGTCTGCGTTGTCAGCCAGTGTCTTCAGGATCTGTTCCATATCGGCATCTGCAAACTTCTTAGCAGTCTCCTTGCCCCAGCTTGTAAATACCTCATCTGCATGATGATCATGATGGTGGTCATGGTCGTGGCAGCCACATGTACATCCAGGTCCATGCTCGTGATGGTCGTGATCATGATGATGCTCGTGTTCCTCATGCTCGTGATCATGATGATGTTCATGCTCCTCATGCTCGTGATCATGATGATGTTCATGCTCCTCATGATCGTGATCGTGGTCATGGTGATGATGCTCTTCCTCATGCTTTCTTGCAATCTCAACTGCCTCTTTGATCAGCTTATCGAGCGTATTTGCATGTTCCATCGCATCCAAGATTACCTTACCGTCGATGTCATCCCAAGGTGTTGTGATAATGGCTGCATCCTTGTTATGCTCACGCAGCATAGCAACTGTATCGTTTACCTTCTTCTCCGGTACATTCTGTGTACGGGAAAGTACAATCGTTCCAGCACTTTCTACCTGGTTGTTGAAGAACTCACCGAAGTTCTTCATATACATCTTGCACTTTGCCACATCAACAACGGTTGTTGCACTGTTGATTACAACATCCGCATCCTGCTTTGCATCTTCAACTGCCTTCATAACATCTGACAGCTTACCAACACCGGATGGCTCGATGATTACACGATCTGGTGCATAATCCACGATTACCTTCTTCAATGCTGTACCAAAATCTCCAACAAGGGAACAGCAGATACAACCGGAATTCATCTCTGTGACTTCCACACCTGCATCCTTCATGAAACCGCCATCAATACCGATCTCACCAAATTCATTCTCGATCAATACAAGCTTCTCACCCTGATATGCCTCGGCAATCAGTTTCTTAATCAATGTTGTCTTGCCTGCACCTAAAAATCCTGAAAGAATATCAATCTTTGTCATCTCTATTGCCTCCTAAAAATTATTTCTATTTTTGTCAACTTTATATAATAGCACATTTCTATTATTTTTTCCATATGCTATACATCCTTATTCTTCAAAGTCACTTCCATCTGGTCAAACGGAATCTCGATTCCCTGCGCATCAAATGCATATTTGATTGCTTCCTGTATCTCCCATTTTGCCTTCCAGTAGTTCTCTGTCGCAACCATACAGCGGACACCCATCTTGATGCTGCTGTCCCCGAAGGAATCCACGAACACATCGACTTCCTTCGTCTTATCATAATACTGGTTCTCCGTCACAACCTGATACAGCGTATCCTTCACCTTTTTCAGATCAGAATCATACGCAACGCCGATTGAGATATCCAGTTTTCTTATTCCTGCTGCTGTCACATTGACAAGCGAATGGGATGTAATGTTTCCGTTCGGAATCACAATGATCCGGTTATCGTATGTCTGCAGCTTCGTGTAGAAAATGTCGATCGACACGACCGTACCTTCACACTGCTTGTCGTTCTCAATGATATAATCCCCGACACGGAACGGCTTGAGTATCAGGATCAGCACACCGCCTGCGAAGTTTGCCAGACTACCCTGTAGCGCAAGACCGATTGCTAAACTGGCAGTACCAAGAATCGTAACTAACGATGTCACCTGAAATCCGACAATAGATGCAGCCGTGATAAATACGATAGCATAAAAAGTGAATTTAATCAGCGATAACAGAAAAGATGCAACACTTTCCTCCATGTTTGATTTCTTGAAGGATTTGCGTATCATCTTCACGATCAGCTTCGACAGCTTCATGCCGATATACATACATATAATTGCAAGTACTAACTGAAACCCTTTATTTAACGCCCAGTCTCCAAGCTTGCTCAGATACTCTTCGATCTTGGACGATTCAATGTCTTTGATGTCTTCCAATCAAGTCCCTCCTTTTTATGTTCATATAAGTAAATATTCATTTATCCATAAAACTTCACAGGCTGCCCTTCTCACGAAGGACAGCCCGTTTCATCTTAATTATTTGCCAATTTTCTTCTTGAATACGCTGATAGAAAGTGGTGGTACTGTAACGGAGATATAATGTTCCTGTCCGTCACACTCTGCTTTCTTCGCCTGTTTCACTGTCTTGTTATTTCTGCCCTCGCCACCATAACGGTTGTTATCGCTGGAGAAAATCTCCTGCCATCTTCCGCCGGATGGAGTAGCAAGCTTGTATGCTTTGTGTTCCATCGGTGTGAAGTTACAGATGATCAAAAGCGTATCGCTCTCCTTCTTACCTTTTCTAACATAAGAAAGAAGGCTTGTATTTGCACTATTACAGTTGATCCATGTGAATCCTTCCGGTGAAGAATCAAGCTCATACAATGCAGGTTCCGTCTTGTAAAGTTCATTCAACTCTTTAACGTACCCCTGCATAAATACATGTGCATCAAACTCGAACAGTGACCAGTCTACTTCCGCATTCTCGTTGAATTCCGTAAACTGCGCAATCTCCTGTCCCATGAACAAAAGCTTCTTGCCCGGATGCGTCATCATATACCCATATGCCACACGCAGATTCGAGAATTTGTCTTCGTATCCGCCCGGCATCTTCGCAATCATAGATCCTTTCTCATGAACAACCTCGTCATGGGAAAGTACGAGAATAAATTTCTCGCTGTATGCATATACCATACTGAACGTCAGATCGTTGTGATGATATTTGCGGTACAACGGATCAAGCTTCATATAGTTCAGGAAATCATTCATCCATCCCATATTCCACTTGTAATCAAATCCAAGTCCGCCAGCCTCAACCGGATGCGTCATCATCGGCCATGCGGTTGACTCCTCCGCAATCATGATAACTCCCTTGTGCAGTTCATGCATCTTGCTGTTTAATTCCTTAATGAAATCAATCGCTTCGAGATTCTCATTGCCACCATAGATGTTCGGCAGCCACTCACCATCGCCACGTCCATAATCCAGATACAACATGGATGCGACCGCGTCAATCCGGATACCATCAATATGATATTTCTCCGCCCAGTAAAGAGCATTCGCAACTAAGAAATTCCGGACTTCATTGCGTCCGTAATTGTATATATATGTCCCCCAGTGTGGATGTTCCCCACGCTTAGGGTCCTCATGCTCATAAAGTGCTGTGCCATCAAATCTGCCAAGTCCATGCTCATCCTTCGGAAAATGTGCCGGAACCCAGTCCAGGATCACGCCGATTCCCTGCTGATGCAGATGATCGATGAAATACATAAAGTCCTCCGGACTGCCATAGCGCGATGTCACCGCATAATAATCCGTCACCTGATATCCCCAGGATTCATCCAGCGGATGCTCCATCACCGGCATAAGCTCCACATGTGTATAGTGCATTTTCTTGACATAATCTGCTAAAAGCGGTGCAAGCTCACGATAATTATAAAACTCCTTATCACAGGTCAGCTCACCCTCTCCATCCCATTCCTTTTTCATCCAGGAACCAAGATGAACTTCGTAAATAGATACTGCCTCGTTCTCAAAGCTGTCCTTCTTACGGGCATCCATCCACTTCTTGTCTTTCCATTTGTAACCCGTCGTATTGCAGACAATACTTGCATTCGCCGGACGCTCTTCACAATATGTTCCGTACGGATCTGTCTTTAGTAAAAGGGTCTTATAATTAACCTTGATCTCGTATTTGTAGACCGCTCCCTGATCCACTCCCGGAATAAACAGGGCAAATACGCCGGAATCGCCGATGCGGCACATCGGGTGCACTCTGCCGTCCCAATGATTAAAATCCCCCACAACACTGACACGCATGGCATTCGGTGCCCACACTGCAAAATGAGTACCGAACACGCCGTCCTTCTTCACCGTGCGCACATCCCACTCCGGCTCAGCCTGACTTCCGCAGCCATACACTGCCATCGTATGGGAACCCAGATAATCATAAACAGAATAATGGATCCCGCTTTCAAAACGCTTTAATTCGTTGGCGCCAAGAAGGTCCGGATAAAGGTATGGATCTTCTCTTTGTTCACTGTCCCCATTATCGTACACAACATTATAAAAATATGACACCGGCTTCTTCTCCGGAAGGATCGCCGCGAAAAAGCCTGCCTCATCCGCCAGCTCCATTGCGATCGTCTTACCGCTCTTTCTGAGTTGAAGCGTAACCTCTTGTGCTCCCGGTATAAAGGTCTGTACCAGAAATCCGCCACGTATCTTATGCGGTCCCAGAATATTCTCCGGGTGATCCTCCTCCGAATAGACAATCCCCTCGATTGCCTCCCAATCCATTAAATCATATAACCTTTTATTCATCCTTATCTCCTCCCTCCAGATACCAAGGCTTCTCCTTATGTTCCTCGGTATAAAGCATGTCCTCAGAAACCGCCTCGTCCTCGTCCGAAGCATCCTGTTCCTCCTCTGGAGTATATTGAATCAAAACCTTTTCCATAAAATATGAGATCAGCAGGGTATACACCGATGGCATGATCAGCAGGATCAATGGCATGAACTTCCAACCCATAACAAACATTGTGGCAAGTCCGAGTGTCATGACCAGCATATAGATCGTCTCTCCGCCATGATGGATTGAGAGCACGGTCGCATTCCGGATCGCTTCCTTTGCACTGACCGTAAAACGGGACAGAACTGCAAACGAATAAATCATGATCGCAAGTATAAACAGAAAGAATGCCATACAAATTCCGATCAATGCTGCCGACATACTGGTATGTCCCTGTGAAAGCAGCCGGTATGTCACAACCGCAAGTGCCGTCTCCGTCAGAATAAGTGGAATCCATATCCCGACCGATGTCTTAAAATTGTCCACAAAGCTCTGCTTATACTCCTTCCAGAGCTTACTGCGGTCACGCCGTATCACCTTTACACAGGTATAATAAAGTGCCGTACATGCCGCTCCGATCGTAACGATTGGAATACAGCTGATCACAAATATCACATTCAAAAGAACCATGTCAAAAAATTTAGACATGTATACTACAGGTTTACTCTCAAAAAAACGATCCATAACTATCCCCTAAATCTTATGAATAAATAATCCACTGCGAAGCTTTGGCTCAAACCAGGTCGATTTCGGCGGCATCAAAAGTCCTGCATCCGCCACAGCAAACAACTCAGCGATAGACGTCGGATACATTGCAAACGCCACCTTCATATCGCTCTGCGCACGTCGCTCCAGTTCCTCCAATCCACGGATACCACCGACAAAATCGATCCTTGCATCCGTTCGCGGATCATGAATACCAAGCACCGGCTCTAACAGATAATTCTGCAAAAGAGACACATCCAGTGACTTCACCGCATCGGTCTCCTTAAGCATCTCCTCAGATGCATCCAGACTATACCACTGTCCATCCAGATACATCGTAAACTGTCCCTTATGCACCGGATGCTTTGCAGTCTCCCCAAGCTTCGTCACCTTGAATACCTTACCGGTCTCCTCGAGAAATGCTTCTGTGGATAAACCGTTCAGACTGCTTACCACACGGTTATAATCCATGATCATCAGCTGGTCGTCCGGGAAAAGTACAGACAGGAAATAATTGAACTCCTCTGTTCCATTGTATCCCGGATGCTCCTCTCTGCGCTTGAGTCCCACCTTCACTGCAGAAGCGGCTCTGTGGTGTCCGTCTGCAATATAGATCTCGTTAATGGATGCAAAGGTATCCTGAATCTGTGCAACCTGCTTATGATCCGCAATCTTCCACACTGTATGAGAGATTCCGTCCACTGCCGTAAAATCATACAGCGGCTTCTGTGTCTCCATCACCCGGCTTACCACCTCATTGATCTCACTTCTGGAACGGTATGCCAGAAAGATCGGTCCTGTCTGCGCACTCAACGTGTCGACATGACGAATACGATCCTGTTCCTTCTCCTCTCTGGTATTCTCATGCTTCTTGATCACATTGTTAAGATAATCATCAACGCCTGCACAGGCTACAATTCCGGTCTGTGCTCTGCCGTTCATCGTCAGCCGGTAGATATAATATGCCTGCTCGTTATCCGAAATATATACGCCGTCCTTCTCCATCTCACCAAGCAGCTTGGCTGCCTTATCATATACCCGGTCATCATAGGTATCCACGTCCGCCGGAAACTGTGTCTCTGCCCGGTCGATCTTCAGAAAAGAAAGGGGCTCCCTCTGTACTTCCTTCGTTGCCTCCTCGCGGTTATATACATCATAAGGAAGTGCCGCAACTCTGTCTGCAAACTCCTCCGTTGGTCTTACTGCCTGAAAAGGTTTTATCTGTGCCATAGTATTTTGTCAACCTCCTGAAAATAATAAATCAATTATACCAAAAAATGACGCCAAATCCTATCCCCTTTCACAAAAAATATGATATACTCTAAAGAACGTATCTTACAAAATCCAACAATCGGGAGGACTTCATTTATTATGCTTTCACTGGAAACAAAACGACTCATCATACGCGAGCTGACTGCTGCGGATTTCGATGACTATTTTACCATCTGCCATCAGAAGGAGATTCATCCATATCTGTCCCACATCACCACCAACCGCGATGTGGAATATGCCCGTTTTGTGTCATACATCCAGATGGTCTACGGCTTTTACGGCTTCGGATTATGGGGTATTTTCAAGAAGGACTCAGGCACCCTGATTGGTCAGGCGGGTCTGGAATGTCAGAGCATCGATGAAGAAAGTGAGATCATGCTGTCCTATTTTCTGGACAGACGTTACCGGTCATGCGGATACGCTGCGGAAGCCTGTCGGAAAATTCTGGAATATGCCCGCGAAGAGCTGGAATTTGACCGTATCACTGCTGTGATCGCGCCGGATAATAAAGCATCGGTCCGGCTTGCCGGGAAGCTCGGTTTTACCTTTGTCAAGGATACCGTTTACCAGAATCAGACATGCCGTTTATATGTAAACGAGGAGGGAACGGAAGCATAAAAATTTCCGTCCCCTGCCCTTGATCCCCGGATCCCGTTATCTGTTTTTTGTTGTATTTTTGTTCGCGTTCTTTTTCTGATTATTTTTCGTATTCTTATTGTTTTTCTGATTGTTGTCCGTATTGTTCGTGCTGTCATCGCCGTCCAACGCATCACCGACATCATCCACAGCATCCTCGGCACCATCGATCACGTCATTCACAGCGTTTCCGGCATCATCTACAGCATCCTCCACTCCGTCTCCCAGATCATCCACAGCACTGTTGTCATCGCCATTCGGAGAAACCGCCGGTTCATTGGTACGATCCATATCATCCTCTGCCGCCGGAGATGCTGTTGCCTGATCGGTCACGGAATTGTTTGCGCCACATCCTGCCAGGCAGAATGCAGTCAACGTCATTACAGTTCCCAGTAACAATATCTTTTTTCTCATATCAATACCATACCTTTCCTTTTCATTGTTCTGTACTATTATTTCACCCGGAATTAAAAATATGCATTATCACGGATTTCACATTATTTTTTTTATTGAATATATTATCGTAAATAAATGTCTCTGTGAGGGCGGATATGAAACACCTGTTGGAAGTAAACAATCTCTCCTATGCCTATCACACGCTGCAGGGAGAAACGCTTGTACTGGATCATGTCAATTTTTCCATTGAGCAGGGCGAATTTGTTGCGATCGTCGGTCCAAGCGGCTGTGGCAAATCAACGCTGCTTTCCCTGATCTGCCATCTTCTGGAACCGGACAGCGGCGAAATTGTGCTGGGTGATCACAAAAAAACCGGCTACATGCTCCAGAAGGATCATCTGTTAGAATGGCGTACAACCTACAAAAACATTGCACTCGGTCCTGAAATCGCCTGTCAGTCATCCTTGGATCTGTCCCAAAAAATAGACACCATGCTCACCAATTATCAACTTGACGGTTTCCGCAACGCCAAGCCCAACCAGCTTTCCGGCGGCATGCGCCAGCGGGCAGCCCTGATCCGCACGCTGATGACGGAGCCGGATCTGCTCCTTTTAGACGAACCCTTCTCAGCTCTGGATTATCAGACAAGATTGTCCGTTTCCGATGATGTGTGGGATATTTTAAAACATGAAAAAAAGACCGCACTTCTGATCACCCACGATATCTCGGAAGCGATCAGCATGGCAGACCGTATTATCATCCTCTCCGCCCGTCCTGCCACCGTCAAAAAGGAGATTTCCGTAAAACTGAGCTGTCCCGGAGAACGGACACCATTTCTTTCCCGCAGTTCTCCCGAATTTAAAGACTATTTCAATCTGGTTTGGAAGGAGTTGAATCATGATGAGTGATCGTCAGCTTGCATTTATCCGTCAGGCAGCCCGGCAAAAGAGAATCATTCTCGGTCTGCGCCTGCTCATTTTTGTTCTTTTCATTGCTCTCTGGGAAATTTCCACAAAGCTGGAATGGATTGATTCGTTTATTTTCAGCAGTCCTTCCCGCATCCTTTTTTGCTTTCTTGAAATGGCAGAGAGCCACACCATTTTCTATCATGTCGGTGTGACTCTCGGGGAAACCTTTTTCAGTTTTTTCCTTGTTATTGTGATCGGAATCCTTCTCGCCGTGCTGCTGTGGTGGAACGAAACCGTTGCCAGGGTATTGGAGCCTTATCTTGTTGTGTTAAACAGTCTTCCAAAGACAGCACTCGCCCCGGTATTTATCGTATGGCTCGGCAATAACATGAAAACAATCATCGTTGCCGCCGTCAGTGTCGCCGTGTTCAGCACAACGATCACGCTCTATAATACATTTCAGGAAATGGATCCGGGCAAGATCAAGATGATCCGGACGCTTGGCGGACAAAAGAAGGATATTTTGTGCAAATTAATACTCCCCGGTAATGTCCCGGCCATCATCAGTGCCATGAAGGTTGACATCGGGCTGACTCTGGTCGGAGTTATCATCGGAGAGTTTGTTGCTGCCAAAGCCGGTCTTGGTTATCTGATCATTTATGGCAGCCAGGTATTTAAGCTGGATTATGTACTGCTTTCCATTGTGATCCTGTGCCTGATATCAACAGGGCTGTATCTGTTGATATCACTGCTGGAAAAACTCTGTCTCAAGCACTATTCCGTCTGAACGGGATCACGGACATCACTATTTTCTCTTGCTTCTTTCCTTGTATCTTCTGTGATGTCCTACATATTTGTACGCCGGACGAATAATCTTTCCTTTGTTGACCAACTCCTCCAGACGATGTGCGCTCCATCCCGCAATACGTGAGATTGCAAACAGCGGCGTAAACATCTCTCTCGGGATTCCAAGCATGGTATAAACAAATCCACTGTAGAAATCGACATTTGCACAAACCGGCTTTAACACATGCCTGTTCTTCTGCAGAAGATCTGCTGAAATATGCTCTACTCTGTCATACAATGCAAATTCCTCAGAAAGTCCCTTCTCCTCAGCAAGCATACCGGCAAGCGACTTCAAAACAACCTCTCTCGGATCGGAAATCGTATAAACGGCATGCCCCATACCATAGATCAGACCACTCTTATCGAATGCCTCACGGTTTAATACCTTGGAAAGATATGCTCTTACCTGCTCATCATCTGTCGTATCGCCGCAATTTGCGCGAAGATCATCGAACATCTGCTGAACCTTGAGGTTCGCTCCACCATGACGAGGTCCCTTCAGAGAAGCAATGGACGCTGCCACTGCTGAATATGTATCGGTGCCGGAGGAAGTAACTACATGATTCGTAAACGTTGAGTTGTTACCACCACCGTGCTCTGCATGAAGCACAAGTGCTGCATCCAACACTCTCGCCTCCAACGGTGTGAACTTTCCGTTTGGACGAAGCATATATAAAATATTCTCTGCTGTAGAATACTCATTCTTCGGCTGCTTAATGACCAGACTTTCCGCAAATGTAAAATGACGGTATGCATGATAACTGTACACCGCAATCAACGGAAGCTTTGCGATCAGCTGCAGAGACTGACGAAGTACGTTGGCAACGGAAATATCATCCGGGCAGCTGTCGTAGGAATACAGTGTCAGGACACTCTTCATCAGACCGTTCATGAGATTCTCACTCGGTGCCTTCATTATAACGTCACGGACAAACGGACCGGAAAGCTCCTGCAGACTTGCTATGATCTGCTGGAACACCTTAAACTCCGTCTCATTCGGAAGACGTCCAAACAGCAGCAGATAGGTTGCCTCCTCAAACGCAAATCGCTTCTGCGGATCAGAGCCTACTAACTGCTTCACATCATAGCCCTGATAATATAAATTACCATCGGCAGGCTCCTTCACTCCGTTGACTACCTGAAAACCAACGACATCCGAGATCTCTGTCAATCCCGTCAGTACACCCTTTCCGGCACTATCACGAAGTCCCCTTTTCACATCATATTCCTGATATAAATTTAAATCAATGGCGCCCGATGTCATACAATTGTTCACCAGATTGTCAAATTCCGCATCAAGCTCCTTTGTTAATTCCATCATTGATTTGCTATCCATATACAGGCCCCCTTTCTCGACTATATTGTATACATGTATACAGAGTTTACATATTGTATTCCTTATATATAACATACAACTTTTCAAGTATACCCTAATTTTCACTGTTACGTCAAGCGGGATGTCATTTTGATCCTGCGATCAATGACATCCCGCCCGTAAATTTCAATCAAAAATATTTAATTGTCCTGATTGTAGCTGCGCTGCTTAAGAAACAATCTTTTCGCGGTATTCCAGACGGAACCGGTCCGTCAGCAATGCCAGAAACTCGGAATTAGTCGGCTTACCCTTTCCGGCGCAGACCGTATTTCCGAAAATATCCTCCAGCACATCCATACTTCCTCTGCGCCATGCAACCTCGATTGCATGGCGTATCGTTCTCTCGACACTGCTGGAAGTCGTTTTATTCTTCTTTGCAATTGCCGGATACAGATACTTCGTAATATACTGGAGCATACTTCTATCATTAAACGACATGAGGATCCCCTGCCGTATGTACTGATATCCTTTGATATGTGCGGGAATCCCAATTTCCAGCAATACATTCGTCACATCCTTTTCCAGATCTCCGGAATATCTGCTGCTATGGGGAAATCCCTGTTTTCTCTCCGGACAGGATGGATTTGTTTCAATTGCCACCACATTATCTCTCCTTCCGGCTTCTCTGTTTCTGATTGTCATGCTTTCCTCGGCTGCCGCATATTCCGTTACGGCATATTCCTGTTCCGATTTTGTCAAATTATCTTGTTTTGTGCTGTTTTCCTTCATTTCCTCTGCAATTTGCTGCAAACGTTCTCCAAATACCTTGTTGGAGATTGGTTTCATCATATAATAGCCTGCCCCTCTCTGCAGTGCTCTTGAAACCATTTGTGACGCTTTCAGTGCTGTTACGATCATCGTCACCGGTCTGTGAAGCATGTCCACCTTCTCAATCTCTTCCAGTATTCCAATGCCATCAAGTCCCGGAAGAATCATGTCCATTACAACAATGTCCGGCTGCTCGCGGTAAATGGCATCAAGTGCTTTCTTTCCGTCTCCTGTCGAAAAGACCACTTGCATTCCCGCTTCTTCGATTGCCTTCGTCCTGGTTTCCCTGTCTTGTACATTATTATCGGCAAGTACCACTTTTAATCCTTTCTTTTCCATATTTTTTCTCCTTTTTTACTTTTTTCAAGTTTCTTTGACAACGTCATTTTACAACCTTCCTTTGCCATAGTATGGAACAAAAAGTGAAATTATTTGTCAATAAAAAGGAGCCAAAATGGAATTCACCGCAAAATATAGCTATTCATGTAAAAAACGGTCTAAGAATGCCGTCTGACCTTCCGACCAGCTGTAGTCAACCAAATACTCACCCATATATTGCGATCTGATCTTCTGATTGCCATCCAGCATCTCATACATATCACACTGAAATGTTTCGACATTGATGCTTCTGCTTCCCCGTGCTACCACAAGCATCTCCTCCGCACCCGCTGCACGCAGCTCCCTCTGCAAAGTTTTGACAAGCTTACAGCACAGATTCTGTGTTGACTCATCATTAGGCCTGTCCTCCCAGAGCACGTTGATCATCTGATCGGTCGAAACGGTACCTCCTCTCCGGTCGATCAGAAACGCCAGAAACTCCTTTGCCTTGGCACTTTTAAACATAATCGGACGTCCGTCTACAAATACATCAAAATGACCAAAAGTTCTGGCATAGATCCGCTTTCTTTTTCGTTTTGACAGCAAATAAGCCGATTCGACAACGTATTCGATCTCTCCCTCCTGAAACGGCATTTCCAGAACCGCTACCGGATGAAGTGTGATCAGATCCATCAGGCTCCTCTGTTGTCTGGTCAGATAAATAAGTTGTATGTCCGGGTTTCGTTTTTTTAACTCCCAGCCTATATCTGCACCATTTACCTTTTGCATTTCCAGATCGATCACAGCGAGATCAACCTCCTGCCTGCTGACCATATCCAGTGCTTCATTTTCTTCCTGGAAGGTTCTTAAGACCTCCAGTTCCTCCACATTTCCTGCTTCGTGAAGAAATCCTTCGATCACACAGGGTTCTCCACTGATTAAAATTGTTTTCATAATCTCCTCCAAAATTAAAAAACATATTTCTATTGTATAATGTTCATGTTTAAAAGTCAATAATACTATTAGGTGAATGGTATTATGTTTTCTTGACTTATCCGTGAAAATGAGCATACTATAATTTAGAAAGTTAAGTTTAATCGTTCTATCAGTAAAGGAGGACATCATGCACACGATTCATATCAAGGAATTATTCGAAAATTCAAAAAAATATTATAATAAAAGTATTACCATATGCGGGTGGGTGCGAAGCATCCGCAATTCCAAAAATTTCGGATTTATTGTCATCAATGACGGTACGTTTTTTGAGCCTCTCCAGATCGTCTATGATTCATCTCTGGACAACCTGGAGCAGATCCGCCATCTCAATGTTGGTGCCGCACTGATCATTACCGGACAATTTATCGCTACACCGGATGCCAAGCAGCCGTTTGAACTTCACGCCGGATCCATCCGGATTGAAGGAGCTTCCTCGCCGGATTATCCACTTCAGAAGAAACGGCACACACTGGAATACCTGCGGACAATCCCACATCTGCGTCCACGCACCAACACCTTTCAGGCTGTCTTCCGCATCCGCTCTCTGGCAGCCTATGCAATCCACCGTTTCTTTCAGGAACATGATTTTGTATATGTTCATACCCCGCTGATCACAGCGAACGACTGCGAAGGGGCCGGTGAAATGTTCCATGTGACAACACTTGATATGAAGGATGTGCCTCTGACCGACGATGGACTTCCGGATTATTCAAAAGACTTTTTCGGAAAAGAAACCAATCTTACCGTCAGCGGTCAGCTAAACGGTGAAACCTACGCAATGGCATTTCGTAACATCTATACCTTCGGTCCGACCTTCCGCGCCGAAAATTCCAACACCGCCCGCCATGCCGCAGAATTCTGGATGATCGAGCCGGAGATGGCATTTGCCGACCTCTCCGATGATATGACGCTCGCTGAGGATATGTTAAAATATATCATCCGGTATGTCCTTGAAAATGCACCGGAGGAGATGCAGTTTCTGAATCAGTATATCGACAAAGGACTTCTTGCCCGGCTGGAGCATGTATTACACTCAGAATTTGCGCATGTCACTTACACGGAGGCGATCCGCTTGCTTGAGCAGCACCGGGAACACTTCTCTTATCCGGTCAAATGGGGCTGCGATCTGCAGACAGAACATGAACGTTATCTGACCGAAGAGATTTTTAAACGTCCTGTTTTCGTAACAGATTATCCGAAGGAGATCAAAGCATTCTATATGAAGCTGAATGAAGACGGCAAAACCGTCGCCGCTATGGACTGCCTTGTTCCGGGCATCGGTGAGATCATTGGCGGAAGCCAGCGTGAGGAGAATATGGAGCTTCTGTTAGAGCGCATGAAGGAGACCGGTATGAATCCGGAGAATTATGATTTTTATCTGGATCTGCGCAAATACGGCACTACCCGGCATGCAGGCTTCGGTCTTGG
>ENA-OPUE01000500-OPUE01000500.1-human-gut-metagenome-genome-assembly--contig:-NODE-500-length-31510-cov-4.480242_pt1 | contig 31510 bp, 32 predicted proteins | sample MGYA00241466_ERZ501924 | MGnify/ENA primary metagenome ERZ501924 (study PRJEB25962, sample SAMEA2042223) | human gut metagenome | biome: human gut; feature: human-associated habitat; material: faeces...
TTTTTCTTATTATATTACCACTTTTAAGTATTAATTTATCCCAAGGTTTATTATTTTGTGAATTTATATCTATGGGATATATTATTGCTATTTTTACTAAATATTTTCATTTTAAAGGTTTATTATTTATCTTAATATTTATATTGCTTTATAAGCTATTAAATATATTTATATTATAATTATAGAAAATAAAACTTTCACAAAATATATAAAATTGGAGATTAGGGTAATATGAAATTTTTAGCTAAAAAAGAAGATATTTTTAATGGTATTAGATTAGTTGCAAATGTAGCTGCAATGAAAAGTTTGCAACCTGTATTGGCAAATATTTTAATCGAAACAGTAGATGATAATGCCGTAAAATTAACAGCTACTGATTTTGATTTAACTATTTCAACAACAGTAGATGCTAAAATTGAAAATGAAGGTAGAATAACACTTCCGGCTAAAAAATTGAATGATATTGTTTCTAGATTGTCTGATAAATTAATAACTTTTGAATTAAATACAGAAACAAATTCAATGAATATAACTTGTGATAATACAAAATTTGATATTATAGGTATTTCAGCTAACGAATTCCCTAATGTTTTAGAAAATATTAGTATTTCAGAAGAAAATGCTATAGATATTGATTTGAAACCTTTTGTTAAAGCAATGCGTCAAGCAAGCTTTGCTGCAGCAAACTTTGAAGCTAATAATTTGTTATCAGGTGTTGTATGTGATATTAGCGAAGAAATGTTAGAAATGGCATCTACAGACGGTAACAGACTTGCAAGAGTCAGAGAAAAAATTAGTAATATTGAACACAAAACAAGTCAATTGATTATTCCATCTAAAACAACAACAGAATTTATGAAGATGAGTGCTTTGATAGATGATGAATCAGTTAAAATTTATACCGATAAAACAAAATTGGTTATTAAAACAGAAAAATCAATGATGATTTCAAGAATTATGGAAGGTCAATATCCAAAATATAATCAATTGATTCCTAAAGAAAGTCCAAAAACAGCTATAGTAAACAAAAACAAACTTGTTTCCGCTTTGGAACGTGTATCAATCATGGTTAATGAAAAAACAAGTATTGTAAAATTTGAATTTTCTGAAAATAAATTAACTTTAAAAGCAGATACTCCTGATGCAGGTGCTTCTGAAGAAAGTTTCGATATTGAATATAATTCTGAAGATTTAACGATTGCATTTAATTATAAGTATGTAATAGATGGCTTAAAGAATATGGATACAGATGAAGTTAAAATAGGTTTAAATACAAACCTTTCAGCTACTGTGTTTATGCCAAACAGTGAAGAAGATTATATTTCATTAATTATGCCTGTTCAAATTAGATAAAAATATAAGTAATAAATAATTCACAAGAGGTAAAATAATGCATTGAAAAATGTTATTTTTACCTCTTATATTTTGATTGTAATAATTAAATAAGAGCAATAAAAAACCTAAAAAATAAATTTTAGGCTTTGAATAAAAAATATAGGGAATAAGGAATAAGGAAATTTATAATTAAAACTTGTTTACATATCCATTTCAAAATGATGACCTGCGTGCATATCAGCGTCTTTTAGGATTTGTTTTGTATTGAAATCTTGTACAAATAAGTTATCTAATTGTTTGTTTACTGTACCGTTGAATACGTTTTCATTTTTAGCTAAATAGCTGAAAATACCATTGATACCAGCACCAGCATTAGATTTTACTGATTCACCAATTTGTTTAATAGTTCTTTCAGGAACTTTTACGTTTAAGCCAAAAGGTTTTGAAGGACGTAGGTTATTGTTACCTGCGTTCAAGGCATTATTATTAGCACCTAAATTATTTTGATTAATTAAATCTGCCATATTTTCTACCCTTTTGACTACCGACATTTTTTATATCGGCATCTCTCTGTTGAAAGTTTAATGATTTGTGGAAAAAGTCATTAAAAGTTTACAAAAATTAATAAAATTCGTCAATAGGGTTTATCTTTTTTTATAAATTGTATAGCTGAAATCACCTGATAGCTTGATTTCTTCCTTATAGTTTCTTTTTACAAAATTGCAGAATTCAAACAAATAATCTTCACAAATTATACTAAAGTAGTAATCTGATGAATTCCAACTGTTGAAAATTATATAATCAGGCATGGACTTTTGGAAATGTTCGATAATTTGCTCATTTCCAAAAGTTTCTTCATATAATGGAAGCAATGTGTTATAAAAATCATCAGTTTTTCTGTCTGTAAGATAATTTAGCATCATACCTTCAGGCAGAATAAGTATTTTATCATCTTTTTTAGTATTTTTTTCTATGTAGTCAAATAGGTTTTTTGTTGTTTTGTAGTATTTTTTTTCTACATAAATTTTGCCTTTTGGAGTATTTATAACTTGTTTTTTTTCTATATAAAATTTGCTGTTAGATACACCAACTAAAATTGCTAATACCAATATATAAAAGCCTATGTAATCTATTTCTTTTAGGTTTAATTTGTCTTTGTATAGTGCAAAAATAGAGATTATAATTAGTGGTAAATAATATATTCCATAAGAATTTAAAAGTACTCCACAAAATACTTTTAAACTTATTAGAAAAGTACCTAAAACTAAAATAAATAGTGGTAAGTTATTTGAAATTTTTTTATAGTTTATGAATATAAGTAAAAGTAATAATGCGGGCGTAAAAGCGTATAAATCATAAAAAGATCCTACTTTAAACAGGAATAATAAACATATTCCGGTGTAAGTTAAAATTAAATTTATGCTTGGATTTTGAATTTTATTTTTTATCCAAACAGGCGCCATGTAGACTGAAAATGGAATCATAAAACATAAAAATGTTGTCAAAAATAATGGAATAGTTTGTTTGTGAAAGAAAATTCCTGAATGTATATAAAAATATTTTAAAGTTTGAGTATGTGACATAACGTTAGTTATATTAAATGTATCAATCAAATTTTCTATTCTTAATCCTTGTATAAAAAGGTTATTAATGCATAAAACAGGTATAAATAAGAATGATAATAAACTTATATTTAATGCGCAAAAACTAGTTTTTGTTTTGAATAATATATATGGAATAATTAGTAAAAACGCTATAAATTCATATTTACAACAAACGGCAAGTCCGGCAAAAAACATTCCAAGACACAGTGCTACAATATTTTTTTTATCAGCATAATTAGTGAAAGCTAAAATAGATATTAAACAAGCTAATAAACCGTAAGTCATTCCAAATGAATAAGGATAAACATAATTGAATATATTTACAGGTATAATGCCAATTGCAAGTGCAAAACAGCATATATAAAGTCCAAAAGAAGCAGATAAAAAACGTTTTGCGATAAAAAATAATGTTGAAATTATTCCAAATGCACAAAAAGAACCCGCTATATATAATGTATTCAAATTATTTCCAAATATTTTAAATAAAATTGCATTAAATATGTAGCTAAAAGGTCCGTAAATATTGAATAAATCTTTATATAAAACTTTTCCATTTAAAATTTCTTGAGGATAATATGCTTCTCTTCCGCAATCAATAATAAGTCCGTTATGATGAGAATAAGTTATTCCTAAAACAACAAGAGTAATGAATATAAGCGGAATAAAATATTTTAAAGTTTCTTTGTTTTTAATCATTATGTAATATAATTTAACAAATTTTTTTTTACAGGGCAATTTTTTTATAAAAAAATACTTTATAAAAATGTAAGTAAGGTAGGAAATTTTTTAAGGTTAAGGTTACAAAAGATATGACATTGCCACATTCAATGGATTATTTAGTGAACGGCGGAGTTCTTGATTTTGATGCAGCAGCATATCTAAACAACACAAACGTTGGTGGCGTTAATTATAACACTAACTTATTAGGTGGTGTTCAAATGCAAGCTCAACCTAAAAATGATGGTTTTGCAACAAAAGCAAAAAACAAAATGTCTGATATGAATTTCCTTAAAAAAGCTGCAACCATTGCATTAGTTACAGTTCTAGCAGGTGTTGGATTATGCAAAGGTAAAAATTTAATAAAAGCAGTTAAAAATTATAATTATTCAGAAGGTGCAGCAAATGCGTTTAACGCAGCAAAAGATGGTGTTTGCAGCTTCTTTAAAAAAGTTTTCAAAAAATAACCAAAACCAAACCAAAATAACCAAAACCAAAAGAAAAAACTTTACGGCCACCTATAGGTGGTCTTTTTTTTTCGGATTTTCGGCAGGGTGGAATCGAGTGTTTGTAAACGTTACATGTTAGCAAATTTCAACAAAAACTTAATATTTTTATTGCAATTGAATAATAAAATAGAAATTAATAATTTTTTTCGTTACAAATTGTAAATACATGTAGCAATTATTTTTTTCACGATACTTCATGCAGACATAGGAATCCTTTAAAAACATGAATATTCAACCAATTACAAACATAAAATCCCAAATATTTACAGGCAAAGTAGCACAAAACAATTATGTTACAAAACCTATGAAACAAGATTCTTTTGAGGTTTCAGATAAAGCATTTGACCTTGATAAGTCTATGAAAACTCTTTCAAATATACGTTTGGAAAATGGTAAAAAGAAGTTTGAGCAAAATCAATTATCAAAAATAGAAAAGAGCTTAGTAAAAGAACCACAAAAATGGAATTCTGTTTACAAATTGGCTCAAAATCCTAATATAAAAGGTGATTTTGTATATTTAATGGCATTAAAACCACTTGAACATTTGAATACTCTTGTTCAAATTGCAGAAACTAAAAATGAGAAGGGTAATTATAAATATTCAGGTAAAGAAATGATGCAGTTTACCGATAAATTAATGCCGGATGAATTGCAAAAATCATTACCTTTAACAAAAACAAAATTATCTGTAAAAAATATTGTTTTGCTAACTCAAACACCTAATGTTCCTGATTTAGGTAAAGTTGCAGATAAAGTTCTTGAAATGGAAAAAGTTGCAGGTAAAGATTTACAAGAAGTTTCGTTTACTCAAAATAAGTATATTAAAAATTCATACGTAGTAAGTGCTAAATTACAAGGTGATGATGAAAAAAGAGAAGTTTTAAATAAAGATTTAAAACGAGAATCAATCGAAGATAGAACAAGTTACGTAAATTCAAACGGTAAAAAATATTTTGTTAGAAAATCAACTGATTTAAGAAATAACACAATTTCTAAGGTTACGTTGCGTGAAGATAAAGCAGTTGGTGTTCCTGTTTTTGAAAATGAAGTTATAATTGTAAAAGATAAAAACAATAAAGTTAAATATTATGAATACACTTCTCACTCTCAAGTTAATGGTGTTTACGATATTGTAAGAAAAACTCCGGAAGGTAAACAAAAAATACTTTCTTTAGGAAAAATTGATAAAAAAACAGGTATTATTTCAATTAAAAAAGATATGACTTCTCCAGAAGGAGTTAGGACTCAATATTTGTATGAAAATGATCCTCAAGGTAATAGAATAGTAGATTATAAAATTACAGATAAAAATGGTAAAGTTCTTTTAAATAAGAGCCAAACTTTTGAAATAATAAATGATAATAAATTTATTTCTTCAAAAGATAACGATAAATATGAAATTAATGTAAATGAAAATGAAATTTCAGCTCAAAGTTTAACAGATAAAAATAAAAAGGCTAAATTTACAGCAAAAGATAATTTCATAGGTGATAAAAAACAATTACTTTCAACTTTAAAACAATTCCCTGGAGAAGAATTAGTAAAACTTGGAGAAACAATAGATTTTTTAGAAACAATTAATGATTCACTTGATTCATTTTATAATGGTGGTTGTCGCTCTATTACAACAGGTCCGGATGAATTTTTATTCTTGCACGAATTAGGTCATGCAAGAGATTACAGAGATGTTGATAGTGTAACAACAAGTGATGCTGAATCAATGAAAAATGCTATTAATAATGATAAAGAAGTAAATAAAATATTCGAAGAAGAAAAAGCAGCATTTTTTAAAGCATATCCTGATACACAACGAGAACATGTTGATTATTTTATGAATATATTAGACCATTGCGGTGGTGAATCAGGAGGTTTATGTGAAACTATAGCAGAGTCTAATGCTCTTTTATCAGAAGGTAAATCTTATGAACCTCTTGCAATTCGTTCTCAATATTTGCAACAAAACTTCCCAAGAACAATTGCAATTTTAGAATCTAAATTAAGTAAATAAAAAGATAAAAAAGCAATGCCTTAAGCATTAGACATTACTTCGACTCCATAATCAAGATGTAATGCAATCTGGTACTATTTATACATGTAAATTTTTGTAAAAAATTTAACCTTTATTGTTATAAAAATAGCAAATAAAATTTTTACGGAATTTCATGCTATAGTAAGTGTATAAGGCTCTTTTATATAAAATTTAATTAGGAAAAAAGGAATAAAAAAGAAATGTCAGAAATGAATGTTCAAAGCTTAACTCAAATCAATGCTCCAAAGTTAAAACCAACAAAAAAAACAGAAACTGTAAAATTACCGGAACAAGCTCCGGATAGCTTTAAAAAGACAGATTTTAATGTAGATAATGCAATGGAAACATTGAAATCTACAAAAGTTAAAAAAGGAAAAGTTAATGTTCCAAAATTTGGTCCAAAAGATTTGGTTAATTTAAAACAAATTTTGACAGAATCTCCTGATAAATGGGGTGCAGTTCAAACATTAGCTGCAACACCTCACGTTAAAGGTAAAACTGTAACTCAATTAGCAACTAAAAAGACAGATGTTTTGAATGCTATGGTTCCATATGCAAAAGAACCAAGTGCAAGAGTTGATAGAGGTAAATACAATCACAAAGATTTAATGTTAATGGCAGATAACTGTTCTGCTGAACAATTAAACGCTGCAAAAACATTGATTAAAACAAAATTATCAGGTGAAAATGTAGCTGTTATGGCTTTAACTCCAGCTTTAGAAGGTAAATTAGACAAAGCTGCTTCTAAAGTTATGGATATGGAAAAAGCTATGGGTAACAACTTAAAAGAAGTTGTTTTTGATGGTGATGTTTATGATACAAAATCATTTTTAATTAAGGCTGCTACAAAAGATAACCAATTAAACACTGAAATGTTAGATAAAGACTTAAATCGTCAAGCAATTGAAAATATGTCATTATATCAATCAGGTAGTCAAATTTACCAAATTAAAAAAGTAAACGATTTAAGAAATAATGTAACTTCAAAAGTTAGATTAACAGTTGATAATGATGGTTACCCAACAGCAACTCACGAAGTTAGAGTTATTAAAAATAAAGCAGGCAAGGTAGTAAGAAAAGAATACACAGCTCCATCAGAAGTTAATGGTGTATTTGATATCGTTTACGAAGATGCTAAAGGTAACAAAACACAAGTTAGTGAAGGTCATTATGACAAGAAAACCGGTATAACAACAGTTAAGAAAAATATGACTTCATTAAACGGTACAAGAACAACTTATTCTTATGAAGATGATCCTAAAGGTAACAGAATCGTTGATTACAAAATTACAGATAAAAACGGTAAAGTTTTATTAGATAAATCATCTACTTTTGAAGTTGTTAATGATAACAAATTTATTTCAACAAGAAATAATGAAAAATATGAAATTACAGTTGACAAACATGATATCAATGTTGTGGATATGAATAATCCAAAACGTCAAGCCAGAATTTCTATTGATAACCAAATTAAAGGCAACAAAGAAAAAATTATGAAATCTTTAAAAGCTATGCCTGGTGAAGAATTATTTAAAGTAGCTCAAACAACTAAGAAATTAGTAGGTAACAAAGATGTTCTTGAATCATACTATGATCCATCAAACAAAGAAATTCACTCAGGTGAAAACTTATTCGTAATCTTACACGAATTAGGTCACGCAAGAGATTACAGAGATGTAGACGGTTCAAGTGATGAAGCATATGCTGATACAGTTGATATGGCAATTCAAGAAGATCCTGAAGTTCAAAAGGTTTACGATAAAGAAAGAAAAGCTTTTAATAAAGCATTCCCAGATACTCAACGTGACCACATTGATTACTTTATCAACAAAGTTACTCACTACGGTGGTGAATTAGGTGGTTTAGGTGAAACAATTGCAGAATCAAATGCATTGTTAACAACTCCTAAAACTCACGAATTGTTAGCTATTCGTTCTCAATATTTACAACAATATTTCCCAGAAACAATAGCTAAATTAAGCGAAAAATTAAGTCAAGAAATCGCGTAAGTTAATTAATAATAAAAAGAAAAGACAATTGCCAAACTCGGTAATTGTTTTTTTTTATGGTGAAATTTATTATAATTTTGCAGTAAAATATACTTGAAAGAAGGAGTAAATTATGGAAAATCAAGAAAATAACAAATGTAGCAAAAAAGAAAAATGTCTTAAATTCTTTTTAATTTTTATCGGAACAATTATCGGTGCATTTTTAGCTTTTTATTTTGCTGTGGATATGACATTTAAGATTATGTTGAGTCCAGAATATCATATGCGAAGAGCAGATAAAATGATTGAACAAATGGATAAACAATTTTCTCGAGATATGAGAAGAATGGACAAAGATATTATGGTTATAGGTAGAGAAATGCCAAATCCTGTTGCTATTTCAGAGGAAGATGACGGATACAAAGTAGTTATTAATTTAAAACCATTTGGAAATACAGCAAAAAATATCGATGTTAATGTTGAAAACGGCAATTTGCTAAAAATTAATGCCTCAAAAGATGTTAAAAAAGGCGATAAAGAAAATATGATGAGTATGCAACAAGCTTTTTTATTAGAAAATAATGTAGATTTTAACAAAATGACAAAAGATGAAGAAAAAGGTAAATTAGTAATAAATTTGCCATACGAAAATAAAGAGTAACTATTGTTAATAAAACTTCACAAACATGCTGTAATCTTGTCAATTCATGGTTACAGTATGTTTTTATATATATGTGTAGTAGAAATTATAAACTTTTAGTGTGAAAGGAAATAATAAGATGCCATCATTAGTAAGTTCACAACCATTACCAAGTGTTTCAATTGGATATTGTGATAAGAATGGATTAACACCAAAAATAAATCCTCCAAAAGGTGCGTGTGATGGTGGTGGATTGACTGCAAGACCAACAATGCCAAGAGGTGCTATGAGTTTTAGTGGCAATACTGGTGATGTTAGAGATGTTGTTGGTACAGGAGCATCTGCACAAACTGGAATTAGCAAAAAAACAGGTGTTATTGCAACAGCAGTGTTGTTGATTGGTGGTGCAATTTTAGGTTACGGTCATAGAGATCAAATTTCAAAAGGCTTAGATAAAATGAAAGGTTCCGTTACAGAATTTTTCTCAAAAGGTGAACCTGCAAAATGGTTAGAAAAAGGAAACGAATTTTTAGCAAAAGCAAAAGATATGATTTTTGCAAAAGCTTAAAAAGTATTATATAGATAAGGAAAAGGAATAAAATGGTATTGGGTAGCAGAAATGCTACCCTTTCTTTTGTTTTTAAACTAAATAGAGTATTGAGATTTGTTTTGTCATGTATAATAATGAAGCAGGAGGAGGGTTGAGATGACATCAGGAATTGAGTTTAACAAAGGTTATAATTCAAGTTATATAATATTACCATTACCAAAAATGAAAGATGAAAATGGAAAAACATTAATAGTCAGTTCAGCAGATAAAGAATTAGATGCAAAAATTAACGCAAAAAATTCAATGAAGAATTTAGACGAATTAAGACAAGCAGATGCAGACGGTAATGGCATTTTGTCTTTAGATGAATTGAGAAATTGCAAAAATAAAACAGATTTTATGAAAAATTTAGAAAAAGCTATGGAGAAATTTAATTCAAATCCAAATCACGACTACTGTAAATTAACATACAGAACAAGATGCAATTAACTATGAGATGGAGATTGATTATATGTTTCAAACTCTTTCATCGCTTTAATATAATGAGGGTTATATACAAATATATTTTCAGGTGAACCAAGCCATTGATAGAAAATTGATTCAGGGAAATAACCTTGGGATTTTAGATAATTTTCCATCTTTTCACCAATACCATCTTCTTTTGCCATTTGAATTAATATTTTTTCTGTATCGTTATATATATTGTTAAAATCCAATTTACCTACAGAGCGTTCTATTTTGAAACGTTCCTGTGGAGTTTTCCCTTCTTTATCTTTTGTATTAGCCCATATTTCTATATTTTTTGATCCTGCAATTATTTCGTGTAAAGCATTCGTTGCAATTACATGCTGCCATATCTGGTCTAAAGAATTTAAATTATTAAATTTTTTCTGGGCTTCTCTGATATATGTAAATAATCGTACAAGTAAAGTGGCATTTCGCATAACATTTACAGGAATTAACGTTGTTAGTACCGCAATTGCACCAGCTCGTAACATCATATCTCCTACAACAAAGGCCCCTCGTCCACGGGGTGAAGTATGACAAGCACTTAATATTACAATAGGTGGCATATTAATATCATTATCAAGCCCTAGCCAATGGTCGTCTTTACCTATTATTAGCCCCGACATATTTGAATTTGCAGTATCATAGAATCCATGCGCAGATATAATTAGAATTTTTGCTTCTATATTTTCTTTTATAAAAGTTTTAAGCTCATTAACGGAGGTTATTTCTTTATAAATAAACTCGAAATTACTATCAGAAAAAGAATGTATTAAAATTTCGCTGAAGGAATTGCATTTATTTCTGATAATATCATTTTTATCAACACATTCTGCAAATAATATTTTTAGCTTAGTGTCATTTCCTATATAAATAATAGGCTTCTTGCTTATTTCTAATTGAAATGTCCTTGTCAAAGGAGTTAGTGGTCTACAACTAATTGGTTTTATACAGCATAATGGCACATTCGTTTCCGGCAGTATTGCTATACCTATAGGAAAATCAGAAAAAACTGTAATATTTGAAACATTTTCAATAATATTAATACCTTTATTTCTTAATAAATTTGATAGTAAACGCCCAATTCTTCGCAAGGTTCTCCAAACAAATTTATTATTAGTTCTTTTAGATATTCTACAATGCTCTTCAAGTTGCAGAAGTTCATTAAACATATAAGCTATAATATCATTTTGCGAAATATCAATAAATATCCCATTTTTAGCGGCACAACGATGTAAAGAAATAAGTTTTAATACATTTCTTTCAGAATGCGATAACCTGGTATTTCTACCATATTTGTTTATTTGTATATCCGGGGTTCCGGGAAGAGAAATAATAACAGGAAATTTCGGTTCAATTTTTTTTATTGGAAATGCTTTATATTTTTCTAAAGCATTATTATTCTTTTTAAAAAATTCTTGACAGCAATACATTATATCTGTATGTTTTTTGACAACATTTTTAATTAATTCTTCTTGACTTTTATTTAAAAAAGCTTCAATACAATTTAATTGATTTGCAAGTTGATAAATTTGAATAACGTCTTTATTATTCATGTCTAATAATTGGTGCTCATTGAACAATCTTTTCAGCTGACTAAAAATTGCATAATTATTATCAATTATTAGTGTTGTTAATCTATTCCAATGCTGATTAAGTAGTTGAGTATTAAGTTCTGAAATTTTACAAATTCCAAGCTTGGATAATTTAGCTTGAGGAATATTTTTTACATATTCATATATATTATCTGGGCAAATAATTAGTGTTGGATTTGTGATATAAGCATTGATGTTATTTTGTCTTAATGAATTATCAGAGAAAAAAGGTAGAGTTTTTATATTATGTGGTGAATCATGACAATATAAGTAATCACAACATGAATTTTCAAATAAATCTAATGCAACACGTGGTAACTGTAGAATATACCAAAAAACATTAATAATTGGGGTAAGCTCTTCATCCCACAAATGCATCTGATTACTACTGTAAAATTTATTTTTAAAAATTAAAGGTGTATTTTCATATTTAGTACCTTTTTTCTCAAAAAATACATAATAATTAAATATTAAATTATCCATAATCTTTTGTATATTCATTATATTTATATTGGTAGCAAGATTAATTTAATGTTGTTTATCTTTTATCTTAATTATCGAAGCGATTGAATATTGCTCTTGTTCAATAGATAAAGTTCCTTTATCAAGGTTGAGCAACATTTCTACTTCTTCAGGTTTCATAGATAATTGATTTTCTGCTAATTCGTCCATAAATTCCTGTGGGTTAAAAATATTATTCTGCATTAAAATTTCAATGGATTTATTTAACAATATTGGCTCTTGCTTTATCAAAACATTATCAAGCGGTTCACGCTTTCTCCAATTATTTATGGCCATTTGTTTCATTAAATATTGATATTGATTATCAGTTAGAACTCCCAAACGGTTTGCCCTGATAAGCATTGCAGAAATAGAAACTTTCCATTTCTTTTTTAATTCAATATAATATTTTAAATCTCTAGGATATAAACTAACATCCCGCAAAAATGCATTTTTAGGTAATAAAAATGCAGCAGCAAAATAATTAGCTTCCCTTTCTTGTTGTTTAAAGTCTTCTCTTGATAATTCTTCTATATCAATATTCCAATCATGCAATAAAATATGACCTAATTCATGAGCAGCATCAAAATTACTTCGTGCCGCTAAATTTTTATCATTTGACAGAACAATAATGTATCTATCATTGCCCTCCACCTTAATCTTTTGGCTATATGCATCAATATTATTTTGATTTACAGGATAAGATGCTACAATTATTCCATTCCTCTCAAGTAAATGAGAAATGTTATCAATAGGTTTTTCGCCAATATTCCAATAATTTCTTAACTCTAATGCAATTTGTTCAAAGTCAAGTTTATTATCATATTTAAATTTAGGTATATTTAAAATTGGGAATTCTAAATACTTGCTTAATACTTGATATATTATTGCCAAATGTTTTAATTTTACTTGTTGTTGCAATCTTGCATTTTTATTAGCTGACAACAATGCTCTAAAATATGTAGTTTTTGTATTAACATCGTAAATATCTCTTTGGAAAAAATATGAAGAGGGAAATTTTAATTTTTCAGTTAAAATTCGCATTTTTTCAAATTCAGGAGTCACATTTTGTGTTTCGTATTGAGAAATAGCTTGCTTTGTAACACCTAATATTTCCGCCAAATCATTTATTGACAAACCATTATATAAACGTGCTTGCCTTAATCTTTGACCATTAAAAATTTTTACCATTTTTATTTATCTCCGTTTGCAGTATCTTCCACAGAATTTACAGCTTCTGTGGTTTTAATCTCTAGAGACTCTTTTGTTTCAGAATCTTCTTTAGCTTGCTTTTTTACATATGCCGCAGGTTTCAATGGAAGTGGTATATCTTGAATTTCTTCTGATTTTTGTATATCTGCAACAATTGAATCGTAATTTTTCTTTGGAATATAAGAATTTAATGGAATTTCTTTTGCAATTTCCAAATTTTTTGTTAGATAATTTGCATTATATGAAGTTATTACACCAGATGCTGTTTTGAAAGATAAAATGCAATATAAACTTTCAGCGATCATGCTTTGTTCAATCTCAGAACATAAATCCTGTGATAATTCTTGCAAATAAGTATTATCATCAGGATTTAGTGGCATGTTAATAAGTTTTGTTTGCCTTGACCTTAAACCACTATTTAACAACAATGCCAATGCCGCAGCATAATGTTTTTTATTTTTGAATGGATGTTTGGTTAGTTGTTTTAACCTATTTTCACGCATTACAGTTATAATTTTTTTTGATTTTTTGTCTACAATTAGCAAAAATTCCCAAATTCCCCTTTTTTTCTTGCTAACATATAAACACGCATAATCTTGTCCAAGTTTCTTCTTTAAGTTAGAATTAATTAAGTCCCATATCAGTGTAGGAGAACTATTTGTGGTATATGTATTTAGTTGTTTTCTGGTATCAATAAAATCAATCCCAATACCTTCAGAAATACTTTCTGCAACAGCCTTTAACACTCCTTCATCTATATTAAATTTAATATTTGTCACGGCAGACCTCCTTAATTATTATGTAAAATATTTTACTAAAATTGCTTTATCTTGTCAAGCAGTTTTATTGTAAATTATTATTTTGACATTTATTTTTTGATTTTTGTAATCTATCCATTATCAAATTTCTAATATGAAAGAAGTAAAACACAAACCTTCACATTCAAAGATTTGTTTGCTTGTTTATAATATAATCAACGCATGCAACTATATTATGATAAAGGAGATATTCAATTATATTTAGGTGATTGTATTGAGATTTTGGAGAAGGCTGCTCCGGAATCTGTTGATATGATTTTTGCGGATCCTCCATATATGTTGTCTAATGGTGGAATATCTTGCCAAGCAGGAAAAGTTGTTTGTGTTAATAAGGGCAAATGGGATGAAAGTAAAGGCTTAGACGAAGATTTTGCATTTCATCAAAAATGGATAAATGCTTGTCGCAGAGTCCTCAAACCTAACGGAACAATTTGGATTTCAGGAACATACCACTCTATTTATGCTTGCGGTTTTGCTTTGCAAAAATCCTGCTTTAAAATATTAAACGATATTTGTTGGTTTAAGCCAAATGCTTCTCCAAATATGAGTTGCAGGTATTTTACGGCAAGTCATGAAACTTTGTTATGGGCAAGAAAAGAACCAAAAGGCAAGCACACCTTTAATTATGAAGCGATGAAAAATGGGGATTGGGGCGATGATATTCTTAAAAAGCCAAACAAACAAATGCGTTCGGTTTGGCAAATAGATACTCCAAAATCTTACGAAAAAACATTTGGCAAGCACCCAACACAAAAACCTTTAGAATTGTTAAGGCGAATAATCCTTGCCTCTACGAACAAAGGCGATTTGATTCTTGATCCGTTTACAGGCAGTTCAACAACTGGTATAATGGCATTAAAGTTAGGGCGAAAATTCATCGGTATAGACTTAGAAAAAGAGTATTTAGACCTTTTTATTAAAAGGTTTGAACAAGAATTTGTAGATAAGGAACTTGAATGGCAGTAGTTTTAGAAAAACTCAAAGAGGAAACATATCCGATAGTCAAATGGGTTGGCGGAAAACGTCAGCTTATGTTTGAGTTGCTAAAAAACATGCCGGAAAACTACAACAGATATTTTGAACCTTTTATCGGTGGTGGTGCATTATTCTTTGAACTTCAACCCGAAAATGCATATATTTCCGATATGAATGAAGAATTAATTAACCTTTATCAAGTCGTAAGAAATAATGTTGATGAACTTATCACAGACTTACAAAAACACGATATTTCAAAAGAATATTTTATGGAAATTAGGAATATTGACCGTACAGAAGATTATGAAAATTGGTCTAGCATTCAAAAGGCAAGCCGTTTTATCTATTTAAACAGAACTTGTTTCAATGGAATGTATCGTGTTAATTCCAAAGGTGAATTTAATGTTCCATTCGGACATTACAAAAATCCAAGAATTGTTGACGAAAATAATTTAATAAACTGCTCAAATTTATTACAAAGAACCGAAATACGACATGCGGATTTTTCGGAAATTTTAACTAAAGTGCAAGAAGGCGATTTTGTCTATTTTGACCCTCCTTATGTTCCGTTGAGCGCAACCTCAAGTTTTACTTCTTATACGAAAGATGGATTTGATATTGATATGCAGTTTAAACTACGTGACGTTTGTGATGAATTAGATTCAATGGGGGTAAAATTTTTGCTATCAAATTCTGACACAAAATTAGTCAACGAATTATACGAAAATTACAACATTAAAAAAGTTTTTGCCTCTCGTCAGATAAATGCAAATGCAGACGGCAGAGGTAAAATTACGGAAGTTTTGGTTCGCAATTATTAAGGTGTTGGAACTCCGGACATAAACATTGCTCTACCGGAATAATTCCAATATCTGATATCTTGTTCAATAAAGAACCATTTAGCAACTTTTAATATTAAATCTACAGAATAGCCTGAATCAAATTGCAGGTTTGTATCCCCAATTTCTTTGCAATTGTAGACATCCTCTATAAGTTTATATAACTTTTTATATTTTTCAGGAGATTCTGCTTTTTTAGCTTTTAAATCATTAAAAATATTGTCATGAGAAGGATTATATTTTATGCGATTTGTTGTTGAAAAGTTTATATTTTCGACGTTGATTAAGAAGTCAAAACCATTGTGAAGATTTGCAGGTCTTTCTAAATATATACTGTTTCCATCTTTCAATGTTTCGACAAAGTAAAGATATTTTGATTGATTTTCACCATTGCCTGTCCCCGGCGCCTCTTTCAAAAATTCAGCAATAACTCTTTCTCTGACTTCATTTCTAGTTCCAGAATTGGAAAAGAACTTCTCTATTTTATTTGCATTAACCATATATTCTCCTTCTTAACAAATCCCAACAAATTTCATGCTCATGCTATCATAAAAATATAAAGGAGAATATGCATGAAAAGAGATTTTAAGGAATGGCTATCAACTTTTAGACCTTGTATTGCAGATTATTGCTATTATGTAGATTTCAACAAGGTAAATCGAAACATTGACAACATAAAAGTTGAATTGAATATTTTAAATACATTAGTTGGTTCAAAAAACATTGAAAAAGATTTTGAAAATGTTATTACAAAATACCCTGAAACATTAAAATGCATTCCTTTGCTTTTGGCTGTTCGTTCTAACGAAATTTCTGTTACCGATGCTGATGGTGAATATAATTTCTCTTTTAGAAAACAAAACTACAGCATAGATGATTATAAAATGTTTATGAGAAAGACTAAATTGTTTGATTTGTTAGAAAATCATATTGTAAGCAATTTAGTCGATTATGCAACCGGAGTTGAAACAGGCTTGGACAGTAATGGTCGTAAAAATCGTGGCGGACATTTGATGGAAAACCTAGTTGAAAGTTACATACAAAAAGCGGGATTTGTTAAGAATAAAAACTATTTCAAAGAGATGTATATTCACGAAATTGAACAAAAATGGGGTGTAAACCTCTCTGCAATTTCTAATCAAGGCAAAATGGAAAAACGCTTTGATTTTGTAATAAAAACCGATAAACAAATTTATGTTATAGAAACTAACTTCTATTCAAGCGGTGGCTCAAAGCTCAATGAGACTGCTAGAAGTTATAAAACTTTGGCACAAGAAGTTGCAACAATAGATGGTGTAACGTTTATTTGGTTTACTGATGGCTGCGGTTGGAATAGTGCAAGAAACAATCTTGAAGAAACTTTTGATGTGTTGGATACGGTTTATAACATAAAAGATTTGGAAGATGGTATATTGCAAAATTTAAAATAGGGTATTTGATGAAATTTTTTATTGACACGACTTTTGATTTTACATCTGACACGCCTCATTATTGGGATAATTTTTGGCAGTATTGCGAAGGATTAGGTTGTGGAAGTGCAGATCCTGATTCCAAAAGTCCAACATTAAAAAATTATCATAAACTATTATGGAGTAAAAGACTGCCAAATGGTGAGTTTTTAGATTTACAAAAAGGTAAAACTACAAATGATTACCTGATATGGAAAGATTTTAATTTTGGCAGTGACTCTATTATTAATGTATATCTTCACAATACCCGAATAAAACCTTTTATTGAACAAATTAAAACTGAAATTGAAAAAACTCAAAATTATAAAGAATTTAGAGAAAATTATTTAAGAAAATCATATACGATTGGTGGGTGCATGATTTTACCTAAAGCAAACAAAGAAATCTCAATAAACTGTCAAAGAGGAATTAATAGTTTTATCAAAGACCGTTTTGATTTAACTCTTGAATGTATCAGAAGATATTATAATAATGATTGTAATAATCCTTTAGGTGTAACTTTAAAAGCAAACTCTGCATTTTTTGACTTATTTGTGGATTTTAGAGGCTTTGTGGATTTCTTTTTACTTCAAGATTTGGTTCTTGAAGACTATTCGGCGATAAAATTATTTTTACAAAATGATTTGACATTTACAAAAGATCCGCGTCCACAAGTAGTGGCAGATTGGTTTGAATTCTATAGAAACCAGATGGAATTTTTAGAAAAAAGAAATAATCGAATTTCAAAAATAAGGTTTGATGATGAAAATTATATTAAGTAGAAAAGGGTTTGATAGTGCATCAGGCGGATGTCCTAGTTTTATTATTGGTGACAAATTAATTTCCTTGCCAATACCTGATGAACATACAAATCTAGAATATAACAACGTACAAATTTGTGGCTACAATCTTGGCGAAATTTTTGAAAAAAGTAAAATTGAACCTAAATTAAACGGTAAAAAGGTAATTACTTGTCATTTAGATCCCGATATAGACATAGGGGTGTTCGGACAATGTTCAACAGCAGCACAGCATTTATTAAATAATAATGTAAAAGTCGGAGATTTATTATTATTCTTCGGTTGGTTCAGAGAATTTGATATTAAGACTCATAAATTTAGCACGCAAGATAATAACGGAAAACACTGTATATATGCCTATTTTAAAATTGGAAAGATTATGGATTTAAACAATATGTCAGATAGAGCAGAAGCATTACAACTTACGAAAACTCATCCCCATATTACTTATCAATCCAATGAATATAAAAAAATAAATTTATTATTTGTAGCAGATACAAAATTAATAAAAGATTCTAGTATTAAAGGTTGTGGAAGGTTAAAATTTTCAGAAAGTACAACTTTAACTAAACCAAATGAGAATAAATCTATTTGGCGACTTCCAAAATTTTTCATGGATATAAATATGTCGTATCACACAAATAAAAATCGTTGGGTAAAATTAGATGAAAAATTTTGTCAACTCAAGAGCGTTTGTCGTGGGCAAGAGTTTGTCATAAGCGAAAGCAAAGATGTTGAACAATGGGCGATTGAATTGATTACAAACAATATGATTTAAATTCTATAACTTTTACATTCTTTTGGAGTCATTTTATATTCAGGACTAGTTATATCAATATCCATTATAAATATTTTTATTTTTAATTTTTTGGCAATTTGAATTAAGTGATTTTTATTAGAATCTTCCATTTGGGCTCCAAGATATATTGCGATGGGGCGCTGTTTTATCATAGGATAAGCTTCACAATGTGATATAATACGCCATTCTTTTTCATATTCCCAGTCTTTAGACTTGTGTATAAGAGTTTTGTATATGGCAAGTTCATCATCTTTTGGAATAAAAACATTAACAGGAGCATTCATTAATATCACATGCGACCAATATGAAGAAAAAAAGTCCTTTGCATTAAACCTCGTTTTTGTATAAATTACAGGATATAATAATTCATAATGTCGAAATATACATGTATTTTTACAATTTAAACAAGGCGTAAAATAATCTTTAAAATCATACTCAAGCACAAATCCTTTATGTAAATCAGCATAATGAGCCCACATAGGTGGAGAAGTCGGAGTTTCTGAAAAACAGGCTATATGAGGATATGTTCTTAAAAATCCTTTTGCTTGTTTGATAACCTGTAATACATGTTTTCTAAATTGCGGCATTCTTTTTTGTATAAAATTAGAATAAGTAGTATCTTTCATTGTTAAAAGGGCATTTATTCTTTTAAGATTTTTTTTAGGAATAATCTCTACTAATTTTGGATTATAATCTAGCCATTTTTGAAGTTTCCAACGATTTTTCGGATTGGTAATTTCATTAATTATATCATCTGGGTCTACTTGAATTAAACAATCAAATGGATCATTAAAATCTGCAGGTTTGGAAGAAACAACTAAATCATTTTTAAAAGCGTCTACAGTATCATTATTATAATTACGATATCTAAATAAACTTTTTGGTTTAAGTTCTTGGACTTTTTTACAAAAAGTTTTAATTTTTGCATTATTTTCATCAGGACTATCGTAATTCCTTATAACAGTACTATCCAATATTTCTTTAAAATTATCACGTACAGCATTTTCTTCCATACTCATATTATATATCAGAAAATCATTTTAATACTTGTCTTATTTGCTTATTTGACAGGATAATACACATATATAAGTTTTCTGCTTGTTTGTATAGTTTTATTTTTGGCATAAATCTCTTTCAAAAATTATTCTGTCTACTGTAAAATTTGTTTTATCGGATAATCTCCTAACCTGAAAATTACAAGTCCTATCTACTATTCCGAGATTTTGAAAATATTTAATCATCTGATTTAATAGTGCGAGAGTATTTTTCAATACTTTTGGCGGGAAATTTCTGCTTTTGCAAAAACAATAAAATTCTTGAATATCGTTACAAGTTATATAATTTAGCATTTTATCCCTGAAAAACGGTAAAATATGATATTTTAAACTACTTCGATATTTTCTAAAAGTACTGTATTTGCAATTATTTTTTGCGTAATTTTCTAAAAAATAATTTGTGGCAAAATCAAACGTTATAACCTGAAAATTTGTAGCTTGCTTAGTGCAAATAATAAATTCCTGCTTTGGCTTTTCCACCTGATATTTATACAACCCCCGTTCAAAAACTATTTTACCCCTATTCAAAAGGTGTTCAAGTTCTGTTTTACAATCGTATTCGGCAATCATTTCAATTTCATCAAGGGTAAATTCCTTTAAATGTTTTGCCAGTTTTTCAATATTCATACTATTTGCTCCGCTATTTCTTTTGTAATTTCTGCTAAATTATTATCTTTAGCGAATGTTTCCATCTGATTAACAAGCTGAACAATTTGCCTGAATCTGTTGTATTTCGAATGGATATATTCAATAGCATCGGGAGTAAATGGAATCTCCGAAAGTTGTCCAACTATTTGTGATAAATCATTTACTCCAAATATTTCAAATTTTAAAATCTCCGAGAATCTGTCATATAGGTGTTTATATCTTTCAAGTTTCCTGTGTGCTAAACCCATTCCGATAAAAATTATCGGGCAGTGGGTTTCATCGTGAATATCACGCAGAGTTTCAATTGATTTATAGTTATTTATTAAATAATCAATTTCATCAATGAAAATAACCTGCGGATTCTTTTTCAGCTTTTTAACCACGATATTAAAATTATCCGAAGTCAAAAATCTCGGGATTTCATCAAGTTCTTTTACTATCTCTCCCAATAGCCACCTACCTGTCATGAGGTTCGATGCTCTTAAATAAATCCCGTCATACTTGCACGCAAGCCACAAAGCCGTTTGCGATTTTCCAAGTCCCGGCTCGCCATAAACAAGTCCCATTTTTGGAATATTTTTCGGTTTGTTTTGTAGATTTTCAACTAAACCTATAAAGTTTTTGACGTTAGTAGTTTTTACAAATGTTTTATTCATATAAAAGTCTATACTCCTTTGTTTGCTTGAATTTTTCTATCCACTCATCCTGCGGATTGTGAATTATTAAATATTCATATTTTTCTGAATTATTTTTGAATAGGGTTTGAACACCTTTTAAACGGCTTTTAAATGCCATTTGAACGGGAGTTAAATTTTTATCTTTTTCTTCAATAATTTTTGTTTCTAAAAATTTAACTTCTTCATTTGAAAAATATTGTTTGACGGAATTTATCGTCTTACGTCTTAATTTCTTTTGTTTTTGTATTTTTTGTTTGTAATCTTCAAAATCTTCAACTGTTCCAAGAATTTTTGCCATCGGGTGGGTTTCGGTTACACGTTCTGCTGTGCATAAATATTCGCCTTTTGGGGTAAATACTTTTATTTTTGTTAAATCAAATAAATTGTATTTTATTAAAACTTTACTCTTGAATCCGTACAGCCTTTCATCAAAATAATCACAATTCAAAAACCTGATACCATTCCGCTGAATTGTTTTTACTTCGGTTGCAAGCATTAAATTATCAAGAATACTAATATCAATATTTTGTCTTTTTCTTTCGGATAATACTTCTGCTATTGTTTTATCTGGAGCATTTGGACAAGGTTGCGAATTTTTAAAACTCAGCCACATATTAATCATTTTTATTGTTTCATCAATGGTTGGAATGTAATCGGCGTGCCAACTTTTGTGCAATTTCTCATTTCGCATCATATAGGCGGGTTTATTTTGAATACTGCTTCCAATATAGCTCGGAAGTAATTTTTCAAAACCTTCCTGAAATTCTTTAAAAAATCGTTCTATAACTTTTGCTCTGGCATTGTATGGGCGAGCAAAAACTGTTTCTATTCCAAGTTTTGAATACAATCCTTGAAAACCAAGTTCTGTAAAACCTTTATCATCGGTAAAGTATTTTGCTCTGAATGCTCTGCCGTTATCCTGATAAACAATTTTCGGTATCATATCAAGATTTATTATTGCGTTGCGGAGCGCACTTGCGACACACTGAGTATTTTTTTCAAGCATGATTTCATAACCAACAAGTGCTGTCGATTTCCAATCTAAAAGTCCAACTAACGTTGCTCGGCAGGGTTTACCTGTAAACGGATTAATCACCTGAAAGGCGAGTTTATGCCCATCTGCTACAAGAATATCTCCGACTTCAAGTAAACTTGCATCACGTTTTATATACGGTTCGACTTTATCAGATAATGCTTTCTCACCGTCACGTGCTAAAATCCATTTATCGTAATTGTTACCTTTAAACCATTTTGCATAACGTCTGAATGTAATATCAGCAGGAATAAAATTTTGTCCCTGTTCTTTTAATTTATATTTGGTTAATGCAATCGCTTTTCCGATGGATAATCTGTTCGGGTGTAGAAGCAAACCCATAAAGATTTTGATTTCTTCATCATTTAATACAGTTCTATAATCGTCAATGCTACTATATTTATACTGAGGTAAAAGTTTAGTGTAATCTTCTGTACAATTTAACATCGCATACCAACGGTGCAAACTTCCTCGAGAAATTTTTCCTAAAATCTCAAAAAGATGAGAATTTGAAGTATTATGCAATTTCACAAAATCATAATCAGCTTGAAGTTTATTTTGAGATTTCTTCCTAAACTCAAGCCATTTATAAACCACATCAAGTCTTGCGAGTGCTATTTGTTTACATTTTTCGGGTGTAAAAGTTATCTGATTTTTTTCAAGTAAATTTTCCATCTCAAATTCTTTCTATATACCAGTTGCTTATACCAAAATGATTAAAGTTCCACTGTAAGTCAAAGTAAAAATTAAACTCCATAGAATTATCATCTTTAAATTTGTAGGAATATTTATTTAACTGAGTTTTACAATAACTTTCAAAGGCTACATTAATTTCTTTGGCGAATTTTGTTCTAAATTCCGGATATGTAATATTTAGAGTTTCTTTAGTCAATTTATTTTTCAAAATCATCTAACACCTCAATATTATCTAATTCAATGTTATAGCGTTTTCCTTGCTTATTGACACAAGTTGCGTAATCCACATCGCCATCAGCAAATTTGTTTTTCCAAATACAAATTAATAAACCAATTTCTTTAGTTCTTAGATTTAAAATTTTTGTTCCGTAAAGTTGATAGTCTTTTTCTGTCATTGCATGCTCCTTTCGCTTGCATTGACATTAATCGCTCGTATTTAAAGAAACATCAAGTCCTAAATCTCAATCTCGGAGACATTTCGACACATTAATATGTGCCATTCCAACCCAAAATATCTTTCTGAATTTGGTGTATAAAATCAGGAGTAAAATTTTCTCTATATTTTTTATCATTAGGAATATCAATTGGCGCAGAGGCTTGTTCTTTTTCATATTTAGTTATAATTTTGATAATTTCTTCTAATGCACAAACTGAATGTTTGTTTAAAATCCTGTTATTATCTAAGTCCTCATTGATTTTCTTGAGCAATTTTGCACCAAGCGAATAAATTTCACCTGTAAACTGTTTTGAAAAATCTTTTATTCGGTTAGGATTTTCCCATTTATATTTCTTTTTCCAATTGAAAACAGTTCTGCGTGAAATATTTAATTTTTCAGCAATCATATCAGGAGTAAAATTTTCAATGCAATACAAATTTTCTGCTTTTTTGAGTAAATGTAATTTATTCATAGAATTCCTTTTCAAAAAATAAAGACCTGGTGCAATGACATTAATTGCTCATGTTCCGATAAAAGTCAAGTGTCATCTCAATCTCGAAGATATTTATGAAAATCTCAAATCCTGTGTAAAAAATTCACTTGCACTAATTTTACTTGGCTAAAAGCCAAATATATCGGCGATACTTGGTAATTAATTTTTAAAAAGATAAAAAATTAGTGTAAATAATTAGTAAATAAGTGCAGATAAAGTCCTAATAGTGCAAGTAAATCTCAACCCTGTAAAATCGCTAAAATAGGCTGTATATTTGAATATTTACCCCAAATCCCCCATCTCACACTTGCACTTAATTTACAATGGGTATAAAAATTATTGAAAAATAAATTTATTAAAAAAAGACATCTAACAGACGTCTTTTTTTAATGGTGGGTGTGGAGGGATTCGAACCCGCGACCAATTGATTAAGAGTCAACTGCGCTACCACTGCGCCACACACCCATATGCAATATTAAATTTTAATTTTTTCCGTGGTAGCCCTGCGCTACCTTCCTCTCGTTCGATAATCCACCGGATTATCAAACTCGGCAGAGTGCCACACACCCATATAGTACTCAAACTTAAACTCTTTTTCTCAAAAACAATAATTATTTCTGAGGCAGGGTGAAAATTTGCTTGGCAAGGTACCGTGTACTATGTCATTCCGTACTTGATGTGGAATCTTTTGCAAAAATAATTTCTGCTCTCTAATTCTATCAAAAAAAGTTGTATTTATCAAGTTTAATTTTCTTCTACCATTTTGGAATAAATAAAATCAATGTTTTTACTTATATATTTTGCCAGAACACTTATTTGGGAAATTTCTGCAATCTCTTCATGTTTTTTGCAAAATTCTTTCAATATAACGCTTAATCTATATATTTCTTCAATGTTATTATAAAATTTAATCATCATATCTCCATTGTACAAAAAATTATAATATAAAAATTAAAAAAATGCATATATATAAAATAATTATTAAATATAAAAAATACCTACAAGTCAACAATATTAAAATTGTTAAAAATTTTTGTTATTTTGAAAATTATGTTTTAAAATAAACTTGTAAATAATATATTGTTATAAGGAGAGTGTTTATGGATATTAATGAAATTGGAAACATTCAAAATATAAATTTTAATAATGCATCATCAACTGCAAAAGCTCAAACACCACAAGAAACTTCAATCTTTTCAGGAGTTAAAGCAGATAACGAGTCTAAAATTTTAAAAGAAGGCGAAGTAAAAGTTAAAGGTGATGACGGTAAAAATTATAAAGCACATGAAGTTGTAACTCAAGAGATTGATGATTCCGGCAAAACATGGGAAATTTCAGTCAGAACCTATACCGATGATGCAGGAAAGGTTGTTAAAGATACAATAAAGACTTATACTTATAAAGAACGTTTTGGCAAAGAAGATGTTGAAATTACAAAAAGAAAAATTTCACATATAACACCGGATGTTAAAAAGACTGTTGAAGAAGAAGAATCAAAATACCATTATGCTGAAAAACATGAAGAATGGCACGGCAATGAAGGTATAGTTGGCAGTTCAAAACGTTCTAAAGTTAAACAATGCAAAATGCCACAAGGCTTTAGTGCAAAATATTTATCTTCATCAACAGCTGTTGCAACATTGAATCTTAGTGAAGATGAATAGTTTATGAGTAAAGTTGATATTTTACCAAAAGAGTTCGACTTAAAAAGTGAAAACAAAACTTTGAGTAGAAGAGAACTTGAGGTTATGTTGTTAGTTGCCGGAGGTTTTGAAAACTCTGAAATTGCAAAAATTTTTGAGGTAAAACTAACGACTGTTAAAAAACAATTAGAACGAATTTATTTAAAATTGCAAGCAAAAAACAGAGCTAATGCTGTTTTTAAAGCATATTTTGATGGTTTAATTACAGCAAGAGATTATTCTGCTGTGATGAATTCGCCAAGAGTAAAAGAATTATTATCCCAAAAAGGTTAACTTATTAAGTTTATGTAAAGGTATTCCGAAACTGTGTTAAACTATAATTAAGGAACATGGTAAAGGAGAAAAAAATGATACCTATTTTAGATTCAAAAAGACAATACGCACAAATTGGTGCAGAAGTAGAAAAAGAAGTTTTAGAAGTTTTACGTTCTGGACAATACATTTTAGGTAAACACAATAAAGCTTTAGAACAAGAATTAGCAGATTTTATCGGAGTTAAACACACTGTTGCTTTAAACTCAGGTACTGATGCTTTACACTTAGCTTTAAGAGCTTTAGATATAGGTGCTGGTGATGAAGTTATTTCAACAGCATTCACATTTGTAGCTACATCAGAAGCAATCGGTATTGTAGGTGCAAAACCTGTATTTGTTGATATTGATCCTGATACATTCAATATTGATCCTGCAAAAATTGAAAATGCTATTACTCCAAAAACAAAAGCAATCATTCCTGTTCATTTATATGGTCAGCCAGCAAACATGGATGTAATTTTAGATATTGCTAAATGTCATAACTTGTACGTAATTGAAGATGCTTGCCAAGCTATCGGTGCAAGATTACACGGCAAAATGGTTGGTTCATTCGGTGATATCGGTTGTTTTAGTTTCTATCCAACTAAAAACTTAGGTGGTATGGGTGACGGTGGTTTATTAACTACAAACTCAGATGTTATTAAAGACAGAGTTCTTGCATTAAGAAACCACGGTGGTGCAGTTCGTTATCACCACGACGAAATCGGTGTAAATTCAAGATTAGATGAAGTTCAAGCTGCTATTTTAAGAGTTAAGTTGAATTACATTAACGAATGGAATGAAGCAAGACGTGCACACGCAAAAACTTACAACGAATTGTTTGCAAATTGTGAAGATGTTCAAACTCCAACAGAATTAGACGATACATATTGTGTATACCATCAATATACAGTTAAAATACCAAATAGAGATAACATCCACAAAATGTTACAAGAACGTGGCATAGGTGCAATGTTGTACTACCCAATTCCATTACACTTACAAAAAGTTCATGAATACTTAGGTATGGGCAAAGGTTCTTTACCTAACACTGAAAAAGATACTGAAATGGTAATTTCTTTACCAATGTTCCCAGAAATTACTTTAGAAGAACAAAAAACAGTTGCAAATACTTTAATGGAATGTATTCAAGAAACAAAAGCATTAGCATAATTAAAAGAATTATGGTAATAAAGAAGACCGGAGGTGAATTTCACCTCCGGTCTTCTTTTATGTGTACCTTGTCAAAATATTAAGCTTGTTGTGCTTTTTGATCTGCAACTTTAACTTTACCGTTTTTAATTAAATCAGCTAATGAGTTAGCATATGTTGTAGTTGTTTCAGTCTTTTTACCTTTATTTTTAGATGCTTCTGCAACTTCACCAGCGGCATTTCTTAAATCTATGTTAGCTTTGAATTTTTTAAATCCTTTAGTTTCATTTGCTGTTTGTTTTGCTTCTGCGAATTTTGTTGTATCAACATATTCTTTATTTGCTAAGTTTTTAACATTTGATGTTTTTGACATTGAGAATTGGTATTGGTCTGCAATTGTTTCAACAGATTTTGCAATGTTAACAGTTGCACCGCCAAGTTGTTCACCTGTAGCGATAGCCATGTTACCCATTCTATTAGCAGCCTTTACATTACCTTTTTTGCCGAAACCTAAGAAACCGCTCTTTTTAAAACCTGCATTTTTAGCTTCTTTTTTAGATGTAATATTTGATGCTTCAGTACCTTTTTCGATTGTAACTTCAGCGTATTCGTTGGCATCAGTTGCTTTGCTTGCTGCAGCTTCAGCTTCCATTTTTACGCCTTCCATTGTACGACCTAAAGATTCAGCTTTAGCTTGAGCTTGTTCCAAAGTAACCTTTGAATCTTCAGCAATAGAGTCACCTTCAGTTGCTAATTCATACATATCGTTGTGTAATGTTTGAATTTCACCTTGTAATTTTTGCATTTTAGCCTGATCTTCTTCTGAAGAATCTTCTTTTTGTTGAAGAGTTCCAAGTTCTTTCATTTTAGTTTCGTATTCTTTTTGTTTCTCTTCTATTTGTTGTTGAACAGTCTTTGCTTCTTTTTCTGCTTTTGTTGTAGTTTTTTCAACTTCAGCATTTACGTCTGTTAATTCTTGATTTGTTGATTCTGTTTCAACTTGGAATTTATCAATTTCGCCTTGTAGAGTGGCCATATCAGTGATGAAACCTTCATCTTTTTTCATTAAGGTTTCAAGAATAGTTTTCAAGTTTGCACCATATTCTTTAGCTGTTTCAACTTCTTTTTGAGCTTCATTTGTTTTAGAGGCATCATCAGCAATTTCATATTTTACTTCTTGGTTATCATCAGTTTTATTAATAGCTGTAGCTTCTTTTTTTTCTGCAGTTTTAATTGCTTCATCTGGAACTTGAACACCATTGTTTTTAAGTTCTTTTAACTGAGATGCGCTATAATTTCCATAATTAATTCCTGATACCATAAGCCTACTCCTTTGAGTTGTTATCTTTTCTACACATTCTCACAATCGGCACAAAAGCATGAAAACTTGAGGGTTTTAACAGAAATGTTAATATTTTGTTACAAAATAGGTTTGTGAAAACATGTATAATATTCATACATGTACATGTAAGGATATGTTATTATATTATAAATGTTAAAATATGTAATAAGATGCTTTGAAATACTTAAGTTTACTTGTTTTTAGCCGATATTACATGTGGGTACGTGGTAAAAGGAATGTGTAATTATGGGTTTAGCAGCATCACAAGCAAGACTATTAACAATTACATCAAGGTTGTCTTCAGTAGAATTAAGACAACAACGAATTGCTATGGACAAAATGCGTTTAGCAAATGATTCAGAAGCAGTATCAACAAAATATACAGAAGCATTGAATAATAAGACATTAACAATTTCAAATGGTGGTGAAGAAATTGCAATGAATTATTCAACATTAGCTGCACAAGGATATTCTGTAATGAGGGCATCTGATGGAGTAATTGCAAGTTCTGCAGGTTCAAGCAGTGCAGCAGGAACATCTGCAAATAGTTCTGCAAATTCAAGTGCGAAAGCAAATGCAAATGTTTCAAATCCAGAAATTCAAAAATGGGTTGGTCAGCCTGCACCAACACAACCAACATTTAATGAAGTTGCACCAACTGCACCTGCAAAAATTAAAAAGCCAACAGAACCAACAAATATCAACACAACAGTTACTGTACCAGATTTTAAGTTAGCAATTTCTCAAGCACAAAATTTATCAAATACCAGTTATACATATACTCATAGTTGGGATGGTCGTAATTCAGAACAACAATCTTCTATGTTTGATAAGTTTGTTTTAAATGGGACAGTAAAAGAATTAATAAAGAGTCTATACTCTCAAAACCTTTCGAAGACTGCTTTATCGTTAGAAGAAGCTATGTCAAAAGCCGAACAAACCTATAAAACAGCACCTAAAAACCTAGGGGTTGGCAATTCAGGAGGCTATGGTAAACGTGATTCTGCGGGTTTTAATAGCAAAATCAAAACGGCAGAAAATGAATATGCTACTACTATGCTTTCGGCTTTAAAAACAGCACAAAGTAGTGCAAATTCCGAAGCTGAAAGTATTAAACAGAATAATTTAACAATTCAAAATAATTACAATACAGAATTAGATAAATATAACAAAAATCAACAAGAATGGAATACATATAATACAAAAAAAGCTGAATATGATTCGAAACGTCAAGCATATCAAGCTCAATTGAGCCAATACAATATAGATTATACAAACTGGGTAACTGCAAATTCTTCTAATGGTATTAATGAAACTCAAAATGCAGGACAAGCTACAGGTTTAAACAGTGGCTCTACAGCAGGAACAACAGAAGCAAACGCTACAGCCGCACAAGAATTAGCAGCACAATTGAAAAATACTCAATTCTTAATTCAAGGTTTATTGAGCGGTTATTTAGTATTGGTAAAAGATGGTCAACAAGTATCATTGTCTTCTGCAACAAGTATTATAGAAGAATATGATAAATCGGATGATGCAACAGCAGAAGCAGAATATAATACCCAAATGGCGAAAATAAACAGAAAAGAAAAACAATTGGATATGCAAGCAAAACGAATAGATACAGAATATTCAGCATTGCAACAAGAATATGAATCTGTAAAATCAATTATTTCAAATCACGCTAAAGATTTTTCTTACTTTAGTTAAGTAAGTTATTATAATTGATTTTAAACGCTTAATTGCAAGAAATCTTGTTTTTGATATAATTTTATTAAAAGCGAGGTTTCTTGTTATGAAAGACATGTTAGATAAAATTAAGCAAATAGAAGAAAAGTACAACGAATTAGGTTTGACTCTTTCTGATCCTGTTGTTATTCAGGATTATAATAGATTTAAAGATTTATCAAAACAAAGAAAATCAATGGAAGAAACCGTTGAACTTTATTATGCTTGGAAAAAAGCCGTAGATGCAATTAATGATGCAAAAGAAATGATTAAGGCTGAATCAGATGAAGAAATGAAAGCATTTTTGAAATCTGATATTGAAGAAAACGAAGCAAAAATTGCTGAATACGAAGAAAAAATGAAAATATTACTTCTTCCTCGTGATCCTATGGATGATAAGGATATTATGCTTGAAATCCGTGGTGGTGCGGGTGGTGATGAAGCCAATATTTTCGCCGGCGATTTGGCACGTATGTATTTGAAGTTTGCCGATAAACAAGGTTGGTCAACTCAAATTCTTTCAAAAACTGAATGTGAAGCTGGCGGATATTCAGAAATCATTATTTCAATAAAAGGTGATGCAGTATATTCAAAATTAAAATATGAATCAGGTGTGCACCGTGTACAACGTGTTCCCCAAACAGAATCACAAGGTCGTGTACATACATCAACTGCTACAGTAGCGGTTATGCCGGAAGTAGATGATGTAGAAATTGAAATCAGACCGGAAGATATTGAAATGTCAACTGCTCGTTCAGGTGGTGCCGGTGGACAAAACGTAAATAAAGTAGAAACAGCAGCTCGTTTATTCCACAAACCAACAGGCATTATGATTTTCTGTACAGAAGAACGTTCTCAATTACAAAATAAAGAACGTGCAATGCAAATTTTGAAAGCTAAATTATATGATTTAGAAGTTCAAAAACAAACAAAAGAAATTACAGACTTACGTCGTTCACAAGTAGGTTCTGGTGATAGAAGTGAACGTATTAGAACGTATAACTTCCCTCAAGGTCGTTTAACTGACCACCGTATCGGTCAAAACTTAAATGTTTGGACAGTAATCGACGGTGATTTAGACGAACTTTTACATTTATTAATTGAATATGACCAAAAATTAAAACTGGAAAAATTGGCAGAAGTAAATTAGGAATGAAAAAGTTGAGAAAATGTATCGGGTGTGGTGAGTTGAAAGACTCTTCGCAACTGATAAAAATAACAAATGATAGAATAAATAATGAAGTTATTCTAAATCCAAATTCTAAAATATTTGGCAGATCAGTATATCTTTGTTATAATAAATTGTGTATTGAAAAAGCATTAAGAAAAGATAGGTTATCAAAAGTCTTAAAATGTGCAATTTCAGAAGAATTGAAAGGAAAATTGG
>ENA-OPUE01000508-OPUE01000508.1-human-gut-metagenome-genome-assembly--contig:-NODE-508-length-31187-cov-4.673519_pt1 | contig 31187 bp, 17 predicted proteins | sample MGYA00241466_ERZ501924 | MGnify/ENA primary metagenome ERZ501924 (study PRJEB25962, sample SAMEA2042223) | human gut metagenome | biome: human gut; feature: human-associated habitat; material: faeces...
CTGGCTTTGACAGCAAGAAACTCAACACTCTCTATGTTGACAAAAACATGGAGTACCATGGCTTGTTGCAAGCTTTCAGCCGTACCAACCGGGTGTTGAACGAGAAGAAGCGTTTCGGTAAGGTGGTTTGCTTCCGTGACTTGAAAAGCAAGGTGGACGAGTCCATCAAACTTTTCAGCAACAGCAATAATCTGGAAGATATTGTGCGCCCACCATTTGATGATGTCAAGAAGAACTATCAAGAATTGACAAAGGACTTCTTGAAGCATTATCCCGAACCTCATTTTGTGGACTATTTGCAAAGTGAGAACGACAAGAAGCAGTTTATTCTCGCTTTCCGTGACATCATCAAGAAGCACGCTGAAATACAGGTGTATGACGAGTTTAAGGAGGATGCTCCCGACCTCGGAATGACAGAACAACAGTTTATGGACTTCCGCAGCAAGTATCTTGATATATACGATTCGTTTGTTATGCAAAACAAAGAGCAACCAACGACATACCAAGTACCAGAGGACAATCCAGACATGGTTGGCGAACCAGACCCTCAACAAGAAGCTGCTACTGGCATAGGAGATATAGATTTCTGCTTGGAACTTCTGCATAGCGACATCATCAATGTTGCCTATATATTGGAGTTGATTGCAGACCTCAATCCTTATAGCGAGGACTACGAAGAAAGGCGTAAGCACATCATCGACACAATGATTAAGGATGTTGAACTTCGCAGTAAAGCAAAACTCATTGACGGATTTATCCAAAAGAATGTGGATGATGATCGTGACAATTTCATGGCTCGCAAACAAAAGGCTGATGGTACAAGCGACCTTGAAGAACGGTTGAATAACTACATCGTCTCCGAACGTAACAATGCAGTCAATACGCTTGCAAAGGATGAAGATTTGGATGCTTCCGTGCTCAATCATTACCTCTCGGAATATGACTACTTGCAAAAGGAACAGCCTGAAATCATACAAGAGGCATTGAAAGAGAAACACCTCGGACTGATAAAAAAGCGTAAGGCATTGACAAGAATACTAGACCGACTGCGTTCTATTATAAGAACATTCAGTTGGGAATAAGCAGATTATGGAGAAGAATATATACATAATGAGATGGTATGGACCGTTTGCAGATATGGAAAGTGCAAGGGATTGGGATAGAACAAATCATATTCCTTGCTGTCTGTATTTGATGAGTGGAATGAAGAAATATGCCAAATCATCAGTGCATTACTATATAGGAAAAGCTGAGCGAAACCTTATAACAGATAGGTTTAAGGATAAAAACCATCACATCAATGATTTTTCAAGGATAAAAGAGATATGGCTCGGCAGTGTTGCAAACAAAAAAGCGACTCACGATGATGTAATGCTTATTGAGAATATGCTTACGTCCTATTTTGTTGGAGAAGTTGGAGAAGATAAAATGCTTAATATGATAAACTTCTGTTTACCAGCCAGCAATGTATATGTTTTATCTGAATGGATAAATCCATATTCAGAATTAGCATGGGGAAAATTATCAAGAAATTCTCCTGCAAATATTGTCGCAGATGTCATTGTCAACAAAGCTAATGATAATGCTTTCAACTACTATTTATATGTTTCAAAGAAATTAAAAAAGCAAGAAAAGAAATAACGATATGAGCGAAGAATTACAACAGAAACTCCGTGACCAACTTTGGGAAGTTGCTAATAAGCTGCGTGGCAATATGTCTGCCAGTGACTTCATGTATTTCACCCTTGGCTTTATCTTCTACAAGTATTTGTCGGAGAAGATAGAAAAACACGCCAATGATGCATTGGTAGATGATGAAGTTACGTTTAAAGAACTGTGGGCAATGGAGAAAGACGAAGATATAGAAGAACTTCAGGAGGTTGTCAAGACCGAATGTCTGGAAAATATCGGCTACTTCATTGAACCAAACTTCCTGTTTTCGTCTGTCATTGAGCGCATTAAAAAGAAAGAAAATATATTGCCTATGCTCGAACGCTCATTGAAGCGTATTGAGGATAGTACCCTCGGACAGGACAGCGAAGAAGACTTGGGAGGTCTATTCTCTGACATTGACCTTGCTTCACCCAAGTTGGGCAAGACTGCCGATGACAAGAATACTTTGGTCAGCAATGTTCTTCTTGCACTTGATGATATTGACTTTGGTGTGGAAGCATCGCAAGAGATTGATATTCTCGGTGATGCCTACGAGTATATGATTAGCCAGTTTGCCGCTGGTGCTGGCAAGAAGGCCGGTGAATTCTACACTCCTCAGGAAGTGAGCCGTATCTTGGCAGAGATTGTGACCATTGGTCACGCTCGTCTGCGCAATGTTTATGACCCAACTTGTGGTAGTGGTTCGCTGCTGCTTCGTGCTGCAAGCATAGGCAATGCCAACGAGATTTTCGGACAGGAAAAGAACCCTACGACCTACAACTTGGCTCGTATGAATATGCTTCTTCATGGCATCAAGTTTAGCAACTTCCGCATAGAGAATGGCGATACTTTGGAGGCGGATGCTTTTGGCGATACACAGTTTGACGCTGTGGTAGCAAATCCTCCTTTCTCTGCCGAATGGAGTGCTGCCGATAAGTTCAACAACGATGATCGTTTCAGCAAGGCTGGACGCTTGGCACCACGCAAGACAGCCGACTATGCCTTTATTCTCCACATGATTTACCACCTCAATGAGGGTGGCACAATGGCTTGTGTAGCTCCACATGGTGTGTTGTTCCGTGGTTATGCAGAGGGTGTTATCCGCCGTTTCCTCATAGAGAAGAAGAACTATGTGGATGCCATCATCGGACTTCCTGCCAATATCTTCTATGGCACAAGCATTCCAACCTGTATCTTGGTGTTCAAGAAATGTCGTAAGGAGGATGACAACATTCTGTTTATTGATGCCAGCAAGGAGTTTGAAAAGGTCAAGACCCAGAACAAACTCCGTCCGCAGCATATCAAGAAGATTGTTGATACCTATTGTGAGCGCAAGGAGATAGAAAAGTACAGCCATCTTGCCACACTGCAAGAAGTGGCTGAGAACGACTACAATCTCAACATTCCTCGTTACGTTGATACTTTCGAGGAAGAAGAACCTATCGACATTCATGCAGTCATGAAGGAAATCAAGGAACTGGAAGCAAAACGTGCCGATCTTGACAAGGAGATTGAAGGGTATCTGAAAGAGTTGGGATTGGTTGAATAGCCATTCTGTCAATTTTGTGTAATTTTTGAATTAAGAGGAATAAGCAATGAGTGAATCAATAAACATATTGGATAAGGATTACCTGCAGTGGGTTGAAGAGCTATGCAAGCGTTATCGAAAAAGTCAAATAAGAGCAGCAGTAAAGGTGAATACTGAAATGTTGCGATTTTATTGGGAGTTGGGGCTGGATATTGAGACAAAAGAAGCGTCTAACAAATATGGTAGTGGCTTTTATGCGGCTCTGAGTCGTGATTTAAGACATAAACTACCTGATGCTGACGGACTTTCTGAGACATCCGTCCGCTATGCCAAACGATTCTATTGCTTGTACTCGCCGCTTGAAAAAAGTCTTCCACAAGCTGTGGAAAAATCAGAGAATACAAATCTTCCACAACTTGTGGAAGATTTGCACACTATCCTATTCTCTATACCTTGGGGACATCATCGTTACATCATTGACAAGTGTTCGGAGGATGCTCATAAAGCATTGTTCTATGTTCGCCAAACAATGGAAAACGGTTGGAGTCGTTCTATGCTGTTGAATTTCCTTGGAACAGACTTCTATGAAAGAAGTGGAAAGGCATTGACAAATTTCAAGAAAACTTTGCCCGATACGAATAGCGACCTTGCTCAAGAGATAACAAAAGACCCCTATGATTTCTCTTTTACAGGTGTTCGTGGTAAATACAATGAGCGCAAATTGAAAGATGCTTTACTGGCTAACATCACGAAATTCCTGCTGGAATTGGGTACAGGGTTTGCGTATGTAGGTAAGGAGTACCGCTTGCAAATAGACGAAAAGGAGAAGTTCATCGATTTGCTTTTCTACAATTTGAAGTTATCTTGCTATGTTGTGGTAGAAGTGAAAATTGGCGAATTTGATTTTCCTGATGCAGGGCAACTAAGTGGATATGTAGTAGCTTGCAATCACCTTTTGCGTCAAGAAGGTAGAGATAACCCGACCATAGGATTACTCATTTGTAAGCAAAAGAGCAACACCATAGCCCAGTATGCTTTAGAAGGTAGTAGCCAGCCTATCGGAATTTCCGAGTATGAACTTTCAAAGTTGTATCCTAAAAAGGTGGAGGGTACTATTCCGTCTATCAAAGAATTGGAAGAAAAAATAGAAAAGGAAACAGAGGGAACTACAAAAGGTAAGTAATTTTAGCAGTGCTTTTGTGATTTGCCATTCATACGGTGAAGCATGAAAATCATGTAACTGGCATGTAACTGAAAGGCTCAGAAAAGCATCAAAGTTAGCTCAAACCCCTTTATAATGGGGCATAAAGCATATAACTACCATATAACAGGCATGTAACTGAGCCATGATTGGTGACTTAAATTAAGGATTGAAAATGATAACGACAATAAATAACGAACATCAGGAACTCAATTTTTCGAGTGAGCGAGAGCAGAGTCAAGCTTGCTTGAACTCTGCCGAGCATGAGAAAAATCAAGGACGGAAAGTCCTTAATGTCCCAAATCTCAGATTCCCGGAGTTTCAGGGGGAGTGGGAAGAATATAGGATTGAGGATATAACAGAAAACATATCTTCAGGAAGATGTAAAAGTCATTCTCCAAATGGAAAATACAATCTATATGGCTCAACTGGCATAATTGGCAAAACTGATGAAGCTTGTTATGAAGGGAATTTAGTGCTTGTCGCTCGCGTTGGAGCAAATGCAGGTTCTCTTCAAATAATAAATGAGCTATGTGGCATAACAGATAACACTTTGATAATAAAGCCCAAAGAGGTTAATGCTCAATATCTATATTTCTTTCTTCAGCATTTTAATTTGAATCGATTGATTTTTGGTTCTGGACAACCATTGATTACAGGTGGTATGCTTAAAAAGGTTAAAGTTTCACTTGGAACTGTTCAAGAACAGAATAAGTTAACAAAATTGTTGTCCCTTCTTGACGAGCGTATCGCCACCCAAAACAAAATCATTGACAAGTTGCAGTCCCTAATCAAGGGAATTGCACAGAAGATAGTTCACAGCAACAAGACCAATGTTCATTTGTCAGAGTGCGTAGAATGCAGTTCTTCCACCTTACAAGAAAGTGATGTTTGTGAACATGGTGCATATCCAGTTTATGGAGCAAATGGCATCGTTGGCTACCTCGATAATTATAATACAGAGGGTGAAGCCGTTTATATTATCAAAGATGGTTCTGGTGTAGGAACAGTTTCTTATGTTACAGGCAAATGCTCTGCAACAGGGACTTTGAATACTTTACAAGCAAAAGAAGGCTATTCACTCCAATACCTTTACTATCTGCTAAAAGTATTTAACTTTGAGCCTTATAAGACAGGTATGGCTATACCTCACATATACTTCAAGGACTATGGTAAAGTCAAGGTATTTTGCCCATCATATACAGAACAACTTCAATATGCTCGATTGTTGTCTGCAATAGATAGCGAACTATCAATAGAAAAGAACTTTCTAACAAGTCTAAGCTTACAGAAGCAATACTTGCTCCGCCATATGTTTATATGAACATATGGCGGAGCAGATACTGCTTTTGTGTTTCAAACATATTTCTTTGTTTCACAACATATTTCATTCGTAATGATAATGCAGAAAAAGCATGGGCTATTGTACTGACTATATGCATAGTTGGCAAAATAAATTCTTGATTTTGTGTCTCTGCAATATAATGTCTTTTATGTTCCGCTGTTGACAAATCAAGATACTTCAAAAACTCAAACGTATAACGTAAGAGTTCCTTATTCTTTGCCGTTAGAATTTTGATGGCAGATGATTTAATCTTATAAGGGAAATCAACATATTTGCAATCAAGAGTAAAATCATCAAATATTATACAATCGCCCTTGTCGTACATTCCGTTAGTTTCTGATGTATAGCCCAAAACAAAGGCTTTGTTTGCAGTTAATACCGGGATCCCTTCGGCTGTATATTCTGTATTTTCAACAATATATGGTTGTGGTTGCTCATAGCTGAGGACATCGCTAATCATTGCGTTAAACCCGACACTTTTTCTAAGTTTCCCATACACATCGTTTCTAATTCCCTTGATTAGGGACTGCAACTTGTCAATGATTTTGCTTTGGGTCGCGATACGCTCGTCAAGCAAAGAGAGCATTTTACCAACTTTCTTTTGTTCTTGTAAGCAAGGTCTTTGGTTAGGCAACAATTCAAAGGCTGATTTTGAAATTATGGGAACTGCCTGGACTGCAATGGAGGACAAATAACGAGGAAAAGCACTCTGTATAGCGTAGTAAACAAATTCATTGTCACTATTATCATTGACTACAATGGAATTAATCTGTTGGTTAGTTGACATTTCTTTTGTGGCCATTCCCGTTTTACCAATAGTCGAGCCAATACAGGTTACAAGAACACTACCCTTAGGCAATGCTCTTGTTTTTGAAAAGCCTTTTGCGGACAACATTGTCTTTGTCTCTGAAATTAACTTTATTGTCCCTAAATCAGCAGGAGAAGCCCAAAGATATGTTCCATTCTCGTAATTCTCAATATCTTTAGTTGGAGGGGTGTTGCCAGTTACAACTTTTCCGTAATCCCCCAACTTACACTTCTCCCACTCCCCCTGAAACTCCGGGAATCTGAGATTTGGGACATCAGAGGTCAATTTTCTCTAATTATTATGTACACCTTCAAAATTAAGGATTACAATGACAACAAAAACAATTAGAGAAATTGCGTTGGCTTGGAAAATAGACAAGCAACGCTACGTTAAGCAGTCCACATACGCTGCTTATGTGTTAGTTTTGGAGAACCACATTCTGCCATCATTTGGCGATTGTGAGGCTCTGAGTGAGAAACTTGTGCAGGAGTTCGTTTTGAAGAAACTGAATGGCGGTCTAAGCATTAAGACGGTGAAGGACATCCTTATTGTCTTGAAAATGGTGATGAAGTTTGGAGTGAAGAACGAGTGGATTAACTATTGCGAGTGGGACATCAAGTACCCCACGGCAGAGGCGAACAAAGAAATTGAAGTGCTTACGGTGACACACCATAAAAAGATACTTGATTTTATCAAGCAAAACTTCACGTTCCGCAACCTTGGCATATACATCAGTTTAACCACTGGATTGCGCATCGGCGAGATTTGCGGCTTGAAGTGGTCGGACATCAACACCTACAATGGTACTATCACCGTGAATCGTACCATTGAGCGTATCTACATTGTGGATGATGAACACAAGCACACAGAGTTGATTACAAACACGCCAAAGACCAAAAACTCATACCGTGAGATACCTATGAACAAGGAACTTTTAGCTATGGTGAAGCCACTAAAAAAGGTAGTTAATGCAGACTTCTATGTACTGACTAATGAGGAAAAGCCTACAGAGCCACGCACTTACCGCAACTACCATCATCGCTTGATGAAACGACTCGACATTCCTCGGTTGAAATACCACGGACTACGCCACAGTTTTGCTACGCGCTGCATTGAGAGCAACTGCGACGACAAGACCGTAAGCGTACTGCTCGGTCATGCCAATATTACAACAACCCTTAATCTATATGTTCACCCGAACATGGAACAGAAGAAAAAGTGCATCACCAAGATGTTCAAGTCTCTTGGAAAATAGGGAAGAAAAGTAGTATAGGCTATAAAAGTCAAAAGGATGAGGTGACTCCACATCACCCCATCCTCAGCTTACTTGTCTATGTATGATGCAACAAAATATACAATCGAAATGACCGTATAAAGGAAACACGGCAAGAAAATCCAAAGAAAGACCTTCACCCAACCATTCGCCAACCACACGCCTTCATTCCTTGACATCATATTTGACATATCATAGAAATGGCGAGTGAGGATTTCCTTATTCACCTTTCAGTGGTCTTCAAGAAGTTTGGACTCATCGCCAATGAGTTTCTTTCCCGACTTCGTCATTGCGTACCATAAAATCTTCGTCGAAAAGTTTAGCTATTTTATGATGCCTTGCCATCAGCATAGTTTGTGTATAAGCTCCTTGTTCAGCGACAGTGTGCTTTTCCCCTCCATCGCCTATTCCGCATGGATTTCACGGAAAGGCGCTACACGTCTAATCGCATACGGGGAGATCGAGGATGTGGCGCACAACGTCGGTGGCTTCGCGCACGGTCTTGATGCCGTCGATGCGCATCGACCTTCGGCTGTTGTGTTCATTGAGATTGGCTATGCGCACATTCTGCTGCAGATAAGTCAGGATGCGTCCGAATGCCGGCGACTGATAGTAGGCCGCATTTTCCGACGAAACGAAAAACATTGTCATGTGCCCCTGCTTCAACACGATTTTCTCAATGCCGAGACGGCGGGCAAGCCTGCGCAACGTGACCACAAGAATCAACTCGCGCGCCTGGTCGGGAATCGCTCCGAAACGGTCTTCAAGCCGCTTGCAGAAGGCGTCGACATCCTCCTGCCGCTCCATGTTGTCGAGTTCTTGGTACAGGAGTATACGCTCGCTCTCCTGAGGCACGTAGGATGCCGGGAAGAGGATTTCGAGGTCGCTCTCGATTGTGCAGTCGTTGGCATATTCGGCGTTGGCGGAGTCTTGATGCTCGTCGGCGAAGGTGTCGGCAAATTCCTCCGTCTTCAATTCAAGCACCGCCTCTTTGAGAATTTTCTGATATGTCTCATAGCCGAGGTCGGCGATAAAGCCGCTCTGCTCTGCGCCGAGCAGGTTTCCGGCGCCGCGGATGTCGAGGTCCTGCATGGCGATATGTATGCCGCTGCCGAGGTCGGAGAAGCTCTCAATAGCTTGCAGACGGCGACGCGCCACCGGTGTGAGCGCGGCTTCAGGCGGCACAAGCAGATAGCAGAACGCCTTGCGGTTGCTGCGCCCCCCCCGTCCACGCAACTGATGCAGTTCCGACAAGCCGAAATTCTGCGCATTGTTGATTATGATGGTGTTGACATTCGGCATATCGATGCCGCTTTCAATGATTGTGGTGGCAAGCAGCACGTCGTACTGATGCGCGGCGAAGTCGATGATTGTCTGCTCCAGCTTGTCGGACGCCATCTGTCCATGCCCCACCACCGTGCGGGCGTCGGGCACCAGACGGCGCACCCGGCTCTCAAGGTCGAACAGTTGCTCGATGCGGTTGTTTACAATAAACACCTGTCCGCCACGCGCCAGCTCAAAATTGATTGCCTCGCGCAGTATTTCGTCATCGAGGGCAGTGACATTGGTTATAATCGGATAGCGGTTGCGCGGCGGCGTGTTGATGGCGCTGAGGTCGCGCGCGCCCATCAATGAAAACTGCAGCGTGCGCGGAATCGGCGTGGCCGACATTGTGAGCGTGTCCACGTTCACCTTCAGCTGTTTCAGTTTTTCCTTCACACCGACGCCGAATTTCTGCTCCTCATCGACCACGAGCAGCCCCAAGTCTTTGAACTGCACCGTTTTTCCTATAAGCTTGTGAGTGCCTATGATTATGTCTATTTTGCCTTCCTTCAATTCCTCAAGGATGCGCTTCACATCTTTCGGCTTACGCGCACGGCTGAGATAGTCGACACGCACGGGAAAGTCCTTCAAGCGTTCTGAGAACGTGGTGAAATGCTGATAAGCCAGCACCGTGGTGGGCACAAGCACAGCGGTCTGCTTGCCGTCGGTGGCAGCCTTAAACGCAGCGCGTATCGCCACTTCCGTCTTGCCGAATCCCACATCGCCACACACCAGGCGGTCCATCGGGCGTTCGCTCTCCATGTCGGCCTTCACCGCCTCCGTCGCCTTCAGCTGGTCGGGCGTGTCCTCATAGATAAACGAGGCCTCAAGCTCATGCTGCAGATATCCGTCGGGCGAATATGCGAATCCCTTCTCCTTGCGGCGTGCGGCATAAAGCTGGATAAGGTCGCGCGCGATGTCTTTGAGTTTCGACTTCGTGCGCTCCTTCACCCTGTTCCACGCCCCCGACCCAAGTTTGTTGAGCTTCGGAGGCACACCCTCCTTGCCGCGGTATTTTGCCAGTTTGTGGAGCGAATGAATCGACACAAAAATCTTATCATCGTTGAGATACGTGAGTTTTATCATCTCCTGCATCTTTCCGTTGACGGCAGTGCGCACCAATCCGCCAAAGCGTCCTACTCCGTGGTCGACATGCACAATAAAGTCGCCAACCTCTATCTGCGACAACTCCTTCAGCGACAGCGCCAACTTGCCCGAACGCACACGGTCGCTCTTGAGCGTGTACTTATGGAAGCGTTCAAAAATCTGATGGTCGGTAAACGCGCAAATCTTACGCTCGTTGTCGACAAATCCCTCATGAAGCGTGCGCAGCACCGGCGTGAAGCGGATATCGTCCTTTCGGTCGTCGAAGATAGAGCGCAGACGTTCAAACTGAGGCTCGCTGTCGGAAAGTATGTATATTTTATAGCCGTCCGACTCAAACTGACGGAACGTAGAACTGATGATGTCGAAATTTTTGTGGAACACGCCCTGCAACGATGTGTCAAAAGTCAGCGCCGCATCATAGTCGCCACGGTTGTTAACCGCATAGTCGGCATAGCGGTGGCTGTCGATGTCGCAGCAGAACTGCTCTGCGTCGACCACATTGTCCATAGCATGCTTGTCGCCCTCATCGGCTATCAACGCACTCTCCGACAACGTTTCCTCCGCCACGGCACGCACACGCTGCCGCAACCATTCGCGGTCGTGAATCAGCAACACCGTGTCGGCTCCTGCAAACCGCAGCAACGACTCGCCGCCGCCTGCGCCGGTAGACAAATTATTGACCACCGTAATCTCATCGACCGACCGCTCCGACAACTGCGTTTCTATATTGAACGTGCGAATGCTTTCGATGTCGTCGCCAAAAAAGTCGATACGGTAGGGCTGCTCATTGGTGAATGAAAAAATATCAAGGATGGAGCCACGCACGGCAAACTGCCCCGGCTCGTACACGTAATCGACCGTCACAAAGCCAAAGTCGCGCAGACGCTGCGCCGTCGCCGTCAAGTCGGCTGTGCCGCCACGACGGAACGACAATGTGCTGTCGATCAATTGCTGACGCATAGCCACCTTTTCGGCAAGCGCCTCAGGATATGTGACCACAACGCGCAACTGAGGGTCGTCCCATCGGCTAAGCACCTCCGCACGCAGAATCTGCGACGGAGCGTCCTCCTGACCATATTTGATGTCGCGTTTATAGCCCGACGGGAAAAGCAAAGCCGCCTGTTCACCTAAAATCTGGCACAGGTCGTTATATAAATATCCCGCCTCATCCATATCGTTGGCAACTGCAAGATAAGGCTGCTTCAATCGAGGCAACTGCGAGAACACGACTGATGGAGCCGAACCAACAAGCCCGTCAAGTTTGATTCTCTTTATCTTTTTATCTTTAAAGCATTTACCCAATGCCGCAACGCGGGCTGCCGGCATCAGCAGTCCGCAAAGTTCGGATATTTCCATATCTCAATATTTTTCAAGGACAAAGATAGTGCAAGGTAAGAGAAGAGCAAAACAAATTTATTTGATTTTGCTTTTCCGAACCGCAGCCTATATTATCAAAAGATAGTGCAAGGTAAGAGAAGAGCAAAACAAATTTATTTGATTTTGCCCTTCCGAACCGCAGCCTATATTATCAAATATTGCTGTCCGGCAAAACTTCCGCAACATCAGTACCCGTCTAATTTCTCCATAATTGGAAATATACCACCAAAAGATGAGTTTTTCGGATTTTTATTCATACTTTTGCCATACCTGATGAGGTTTTGTTTAATTATTTTTGCAACACTAAGTTATGTGAATCCTCTGGCACAGCAAAATCCTGGGTAAGTTTTTATTGCTCAAGATGTTATAAAAGTTAGAATTTATAGAGTTGCGGAATTAAGGTTCAAGAACGCAGCCCTCGACCCTTTCAAAGACGGCAACGGGGCGGTCGCCGAGATTGCAGCACCCGATGCAGCAGCCGAATGGTTCGACCTGCAGGGCAGGAAGATCAACAACCCAGAAAAAGGCATTTACATCCGCAAGCAAGGCGCCGACACGCAGAAGGTAGTGCTTCGGTAAGCAGCGTCAGATGGAGCGTCTGCGCCATGAGCCTCGGCGCATGTACGCCCCGCAAAAGGCAAACATCAGCGACCCGTAGACAATCTCCGCCGTCCATGCCCACATCACGTCGACACGCATGATGTAGACAACCCATGTGTTATATATCATATAGAACACCAGCGCAGCCATCTCAAGCCAGAATGCCATACGGGTGTCGCCTGTACCCGACACGCTGCTGAACAGCACGTTTGCAGGCACCAGCACCGTATAGGCGGAACACATCACCCACACCGTAGGCACCGCAGCGTCGATAAGTTGCGGAATGTCGGTGTAGATGCGTATAAACATTTGAGGGAAAGCCGCCACAACCAGCAGCAACGGCACCACGCAAAGATATGCGAGCCATATATGGCGGCGTATGGCAAGCGCCACCTTGTCGGTCTGACCAGCCCCTATCATATTGCTGACAATCGAGCTTGCCGCCGAGGCAAACGCTATCACCATCATAAATGGAAGTCCGCTGATGTTGCGTGCAAGGTTGGCTATGGCAAGCGACTCCTCGCCAAGATGCTCGATATAGACAAAGAAGATAAACCACGTGGACAGCGATACGAAACTCTGCACCATCACCCACATCGACACGCTGAGGATAGAGCGCTGACGCTTGATGTCGAGAGCCGGGAAACGCGACAATCCGAAATGACGACAATCGATTTTCGCACGCGTATAACAGATAAAAAACACCAGCGACACAAGTTCGGCAAGCGACGAGCCTATCGCCGCGCCGGCGATTCCGAGCGCGGGCAAGCCGCATTTGCCAAACACGAGCACATAGTTGAACACCACATTCGACAGCACCATTACAATGGAGTTGAGCGTGAGAGTCTTTGTCTGCGTCGTGCCAACATAGAACGACCTGAACATACCGCCGGCAAAGGCAAAGAAGAAGCCATAGACACGCCAATGGATATAGTCCTCCGCCTTGGCAAGAATGTTGGGCGAGGAAATCATCATCGACAGAATTTCATCGGCATACATCTGGCATACGACAAACAACACCGCGGCAAGCGCCATCAAGAAATACAAGCCCTGGTAGAACACCTGCCCCACCTCACCATAACGCCGTTCGCCATTGCGTCGCGCAATCAGAATCTGCGTACCCACGCAGAATCCGTGGCCAGCCATAAAGATAACCATATAGAACACTCCAGCGATAGCCGCTGCGCCAAGTTCCACCTCGCCGACACGTCCCATGAAAGCCGTGTCGGTAAGCACTATCATCTGTTCCATCAAAAGGCTTACCAGAATAGGATAAGCCACTCTCCAAATCTGTTTATAACTATAATCGACCGTTGTTGCCATAGGGCGGCAAAGTTACTACAATTCGGCGAGAATCGGACAATTCCGTTATAGAGAAATCACCCAGTCGTTAACCGGGGCTTCATTGCATACTAAAAAAGCGATGGAACGCGTCATCACATCCGCATTCCATCGCCACTTCTCTTTTTTTTACCTATTGTCTAATTGTTCTTGTTGGCGCGCTTGCGTTCAAGCTCGTCAAGAATGATTTTGCGCATACGCATGTGGTTAGGCGTAACCTCGACATACTCGTCAGCCTTTATGTATTCAAGCGCCTCCTCGAGACTGAACACAACCGGCGGGATGATGCGCGCCTTGTCGTCGGCACCCGATGCACGCATATTCGTAAGCTTCTTCGACTTGGTGACATTCACCACGATATCGTTGTCCTTGGCATTCTCGCCAACCACCTGTCCGGCATACACCTCCTCCTGCGGGAAGATGAAGAAACGTCCGCGATCCTGCAACTTGTCGATGGCATAAGCATAGGCAGTGCCCGACTCCATTGCGATGAGCGAACCGTTGGTGCGGCGTTCGATTTCGCCCTTCCACGGCTGATATTCCAAGAACTGGTGGCTCATGATAGCCTCGCCCGCCGATGCCGTCAGCACGTTTGTGCGCAGACCGATGATGCCACGCGACGGGATGTGGAATTCCATCTGCAGGCGGTCGTTCTGCGTGGTCATCGACACGAGCTCGCCACGGCGGCGTGTCACCATATCGATAATCTTGCTTGAGTACTCTTCAGGCACGTTGACAGTCATCAACTCCACCGGCTCGCATTTCTGACCGTCGATTTCCTTGATGATAACCTGAGGCTGTCCCACCTGCAGTTCGTAGCCCTCGCGACGCATTGTCTCGATAAGCACAGACAAGTGGAGCACGCCACGGCCGAACACCGTCCATACGTCCTCGTGTGGCTCTTTCTTCACCCGGAGAGCGAGGTTCTTGTCGAGCTCGCGCTCCAAACGCTCGGCAATGTGGCGCGACGTCACAAACTTGCCGTCTTTTCCGAAGAATGGAGAGTCGTTGATAGTGAACACCATCGACATTGTAGGCTCGTCGATTGCGATGCGCTCCAATGGTTCAGGGTTGACCGGATCGGTCACAGTGTCGCCGATTTCAAAGCCTTCGATACCGACAAGCGCACAGATGTCGCCACTCTTCACGCTTTCCACCTTGCGGCGTCCCATACCCTCGAATGTGTGAAGCTCCTTGATGCGCTGGCGCACCACCGAGCCGTCCTTCTTGCAAAGGCCAATCTCCATGCCCTCGCGCAGTTCGCCGCGATGTACACGTCCGATTGCTATACGTCCCACGTACGACGAATAGTCGAGCGACGTGATGAGCATTTGCGGAGTGCCCTCGAGCACTTGAGGTCCTGGAATATATTTGATGATGGCGTCGAGCAGCGGGATGATGTTGTCGGTCGGTTTTTTCCAATCGTCGCTCATCCAGTTCTGCTTTGCAGAGCCATAGATTGTCGGGAAGTCGAGTTGTTCTTCGGTTGCATTGAGGTTGAACATCAAGTCAAACACCATCTCGTTGACCTCGTCAGGACGGCAGTTCGGCTTGTCAACCTTATTGATTACGACAATCGGTTTCAGCCCCATCTGGATGGCTTTCTGAAGCACGAAACGCGTCTGCGGCATCGGGCCCTCGAAAGCGTCGACGAGCAGCAAGCATCCGTCAGCCATATTGAGCACGCGCTCCACCTCACCACCGAAGTCGGAGTGTCCCGGAGTGTCGATAATATTGATTTTGTAACCGTTGTAGTTGATTGAAACGTTTTTCGAGAGGATTGTGATGCCGCGCTCGCGTTCAAGGTCGTTGTTGTCGAGCATCAATTCTCCTGTGTTCTGATTGTCGCGGAAAAGGTTTCCCGCAAGCAGCATTTTGTCCACCAATGTCGTCTTTCCGTGGTCCACGTGAGCGATGATGGCAATGTTTCTGATATTCTGCATATAAACTATACCTATTTTGAGCGCAAAATTACGATATTTTTAGCATTCTCCATTATTATTGTCATATTATTTTCGCCGACAACACCAAAAAAGATGCTTAACAACATATTTTCCACAAGCATTTCTATGATTCTTGCCAACCGCACCGCCTACAATGCGCCTACGGCATACAGCGGGATGTTGCGCATCCAATCCTGCCTACGGTATGGCGACATTGAGAATCTGACTCCCTCCAGACCCTTGTGACTGTCAACAAACGAGCGAAGCGACTTTGACCTCAAATTCTCCTCTGCCTTAACCTCTATCGGCACTATTTCGCCCTTATATTGCACAACAAAATCTATCTCCAGTCTGGGATCATCGCGGCTGTAATAATAACAATGGATGTCATTTAGACACATCAGCTGGCACAGCACATAGTTCTCCGTAAACGCACCTTTGCTTTCCGCCATTGAATTGCCTGGCATAAGCATGTCAATCGGCTCCATCTCACCCATTGCTCCAAGGAGTCCACTGTCGACAACAAACAGCTTGAATGCATTGAAATCTTCATAAAATTTCAATGGTTTTCCAACTGATTTCACACGCGGCACACGATAAACCAACCCGGCATCCACCAACCATTGTATTGCCAACTCGAAGTCCTTCGCCCTCGCACCGGCCTTGACAGCACCATAAACAAACTTCTTGTTCTCATGGGCGAGCTGCGTCGGAATCGACTGCCATACCATACTTATACGAGTTGCCACAGTTGGCGTCACATGCTTTGACATATCGCTGCGATAAACAAACAAAATGTCGTTTTGCACCTGCCTCACCGCATTTACATCATTTGTGTCGATAAACGTCTTCACAGCCTCTGGCATACCTCCGACAAAATAATATTCCCGGAGTAATTTAGTTAGCCTATCGTGAAGTATGTTAATCGACGCCCAATCTTTTTTGCCAAGCAGTCCACAAACCTGCGATTCTCCCCTTGCCATCAGATATTCTTCAAACGACATTGGAAACATCTGCATAACATTAACCTTCCCCACTGGCGCCGATTCACCTTGCCGCATCGCCACGCCAAGCAACGAGCCAGCCACCACAACATGGTATTCCGGGATTTCCTCACAAAAATATTTTAACGAAGAGAGGCCTCTCGGCAACTCTTGAATTTCATCAAGAATTATCAAGGTTTCGCCAGGGACAATAGGCTGCTTCGTAATCGCACCTATTATCATCAGTACCCTTTTCATATCATAATCCTCCTCAAAAAGGCTTCGCACGTCAGGGTTGTTGTCGCAGTTTACGTATGCAACATTTTTAAATTCCTTCTTGCCGAATTCTTTCAGCACATACGTCTTCCCAACCTGCCTTGCCCCTGTCAAAATCAAAGGCTTTCTGGACTGACTGTTTTTCCAATTTTTCAATTGCATCATTACCGTTCTTTCCATATCTTTCAGACATTAAGGATTATTTTTCTATATTTTAGACGATTACATCGCAAAGATACACTTTTTTACACGATCTTTTGCCATAATACTACATTTTTCTGAGCGATCTTTTGCCTAAACGCTACATTTTTCTGAGCGATCTTTTGCCTAAACACTACATTTTTCTGAGCGATCTTTTGCCTAAACACTATGAATTTTGGCGAATTTGGAGGTTTTTGCTACCTTTGGATTCCCCTTAAATTGCAAAGGTTATGAAACGATTGAATTTATCGACCAAGATGAAGGCTGCCGTGGGATATGCGGCGGTGATAGCGTTGTTTTTGGCGGCGGTGTGGCTGATTGTAGGCGTTCTCGACTCGCTGACACGCTCCGACGGTGCCGAACGCACCATCAACAACCGGCAACGCGCCACAAACGACGTTGTGAGCCGGCTGTATCAGGCGGAGGTGATTGGACAGGCGTTGAGCGCCGGGCAGACCGACCTGTTTCAGTCTTATGTCGATGCTATGATGCTGACAGCACAGGCAGTCGATTCGCTGCGCGCCATCGTCAACGACCGCGCACAGGTGGCGAGGCTCGACTCTGTGAAAATGCTGCTCGGCAGAAAGGTTGACAACATGGACAACCTGCTCGACGCAATGGAGGCCGACAACTCCGACGAACTTTACCAACAATATATCAGCGACCTCATAGCGAACCAGAACCGCGAGATAGCGGCGCCGAAAGTGCAGCATTCGCAAACGGTGCGCACAAGCGAATATGTGGTTCACAAGAAACGGAAAAACTTTTTCGGACGTCTGCGCGATGCTTTCTCAAAGGAAGACAACAATCCGCAGCACGTGAGCGAGACGGTCACGGAGCATCACACTGACACGCTCGCCAACACCATCAACCCCGCCGACACGGTGGTGAAAATGCTTTCCGGTGTGCGCAAGCGGGTCGACGGACACCGCATCGGACAAATCGCACAGCTGAAGCGGCAGACGGCGGAACTGCGCATCAACGGACAGATGCTGAGCCGCAAGGTGAGCGAGCTGCTTGCCGTGATTGTCGACGAGAGCTCGCGCACGGCAGAGACAAAGCATCTGCAAGCCGAATCGGTGCGACGCCATGCCGCCCGTGAGATTGCCGCAATAGCATTTGCCGCAGTGGTTCTGGCAATGGCGTTCCTGTTTATGATATGGCGCGACATCACCCGCAGCAACCATTACCGCCACGAGCTGGAAAAAGCCAAGAAACGCGCCGAGGACCTGCTCGACGTGCGCCAAAGGCTGATGCTCACCATCACCCACGACATCAAGGCTCCTGTCGGCTCGATAATCGGCTATGCCGATTTGCTCGACAAGACAGCCGACGGAAAGAAACGCGCGGCATACCTCGGCAATATGCAGACATCGGCGAAACATCTGCTTGACCTTGTCAACTCGCTGCTCGACTACCACCGTCTGGACGCCGATAAGATGGACATCAACACCGCGGCGTTCAACCCGCAGCAACTGCTCAACGCCGTTGCCGACAGCTACCGTCCGGCAGCAGCCGCAAAGGGTCTGCGCCTTGAATACGACTGCGACAGCGCGCTCGACGGCTATTTCTCAGGCGATCCTTTCCGCATCCGACAGATTGTCGAGAATCTGATGTCGAATGCAATGAAATTCACCAAGGAAGGCTCTGTGTCAATGTCTGCAAAACTCGACAACGGACGGCTAAGCATCTGCGTAGCCGACACCGGATGCGGAATGACCGAAGACGAGCAGAAACGGATATTCCAGGAGTTTACCCGTCTGAAAAGCGCACAGGGACAGGAAGGTTTCGGACTCGGACTGTCGATAACACAGAAACTCGTGGCTCTGCTCGGAGGCACGATGAGCGTGAGCAGCAAACCAGGAGAAGGCAGCCGGTTCGGCGTCGAGCTGCCGATGCCTAAAGCCGATGCCGACACAACATCTGCCAACGAACGCCCCGCGGCAAACGCCCGGTTCAGCCAGCCATGGAGCCTGCTGCTCATCGACGACGACAATCTGCAACTGCAGCTCACGGAAGCCATGCTGCGCAATCTTGGTGCCAACGTCACCGTATGCCGGCAGCCCCAGGAACTGTTTGTCAAAATCGCAGAATGCCACCACGACGCCGTGCTTACCGACATCCAGATGCCAGCCATGAACGGCTTCGACCTGCTGCGCAACCTCCGCTCCCTCGGATGCGACGAGGCAGCGTCAATTCCCGTAATAGCCGTGACCGCACGCAGCGACATGGACGTAGACTCGTTGCGCGGCGAAGGCTTTGCCGGATGTCTGCACAAGCCGTTCCGCCAGCAAGAAATTGTCGACGTGGTTGAGGCTGCCATGGCAAATAACGAGACCGACACATTCGACTTCTCCGCACTGACAGCGTTCAGCGCCGACGACGCCGACGCCTCGCGCGAGATTATGCTCACGTTTGCCGAAGAAACGCGGAAAAACATCCAGCGCATGGAGCGCGCCATAGCCGACGGCAACCTGAAAGAAATGGCTGAGACCGCCCACAAGATGCTGCCGTTGTTCACCATGATAGGCGCCAAACGCGCCGTTGCGCCCCTCTCCTGCCTCAACGACAAGCGTGCAGGCGGCGATGCCGGCTCTGCCGACACAGAGATGGCACAAACCATCGTGGATGTAGCTAAAAATGTGGTAAACGAAATAGCGAAAGCGAGTCAGGATTAAAAAACTTTCAAAACGAAAGCAAAAAGTTTCATTTTGATTTTATTATAATAAACAAGAATAGTAATTTTGCACCACTATATATAGATATGGAACAATCGGCTAACACAAAAGAGCGTTTCTCGGAAACCAACGAAAGTTTCACTATGCTCGAGGCTATCAACGAGGCAAAGCGATGCCTTCACTGCAAGGCACCGCAATGCAGCAAGGGCTGCCCGATCAGTCAGGACATTCCCGACTGGATTCACGAACTGTCGATGGGCAACCTCGGCAACGCCATGCACATAATCAACGGCAAGAGCAACCTGCCTGCCGTGTGCGGACGCGTATGCCCTCACGAGCGCCAGTGCGAGGGGCATTGCGTGCTCGGAAAGAAGGGACGCCCTGTGGCTATAGGCAAACTGGAACGCTTCGTTGCCGACTTCGACGGCGACATGCAGCTCATCCGCGAGCGGCTGCCGCAGAAGACGCGTGGACGCGTGGCGGTGATTGGCAGCGGACCTGCCGGACTTGCCGTAGCCGGCGACCTTGCGCGAAAAGGCTTCGCGGTGGAGGTCTTCGAGATGGAGCCGGAACCGGGAGGCGTGCTGATGTTCGGCATTCCTGAATATCGACTGCCTAAAGAGGTGGTGCGCCGTGAAATCCGCAAAATCGAGGAGCTCGGAGTGGTTTTCCGCTGCAACACCACCATCGGTCAGAATCTCACAGTCGACCAATTGTTCGACCGCGGCTTCGACGCCATCTTCATGGGCACAGGCACAGCCAAGCCCAAGAAACTGCAAATTCCCGGCGGACACCTGCGCGGTGTGCGCCAAGCCATATACTTCCTGCGCCGCGTGAGCCTCTACAACGAGGGCAACCTCGACCGCAACGAAGTGCCTGTGGGCAACGGCGACCGCGTCTTTGTGATAGGATGCGGCAACACGGCGATGGATGCGGCACGCTCGGCAGTGAGACTGGGCGCGGAGAAGGTGACGGTGGTCTACCACCGCACAATCAACGATATGTCGGCGCTGCGCTCCGAATACGACGAAGCGGTTTCCGAAGGAGTGGAGTTTGAATGGCAGTCGAGCATTGTCGACATCCACGACGATGCAGGCGATATAACCGACGTGGTGATTGAGTGCGACGGCGAGCGCCACGAAGAAGACGCCGACGTGGTGATAATGGCTGTCGGCTCACAGCCAGCCAGCCGTATAGTCTCCACAACGGAAGGAATCGACGTTGACGACCGCGGCTATGTGCTGACACGCGACATGCCCTACGGCATGACAACCCGCAAGGGAGTGTTTGCCGGCGGCGACGTGGTCAACCGCCCGTCAACGGTGGTGCTCGCCATGAGCGACGCCAAGAAGGTGGCAGAAGGCATAGCGCAATATGTTGACGCCATCAAACTGCTGGAAGCAATTTCATAGACATAACATATACACAGAGATTGAATTACCATAGTAGCAGACCGCCCCGGATGTCGCGACGACAACCGGGGCGGCAATTTTTCCGCAAGTCAGGATTTATTTTTTTCAGAATTTCACTTTCTTCACACCATCCACAATGTATATGCCTGCCGGCAGACTGTCCCAATCAACGTCGAGCTTCACGCCCTGCATGTTGAACGTGCCCCGGCGCGACTCAGGAATATCGGCCGTAATGTCGTGGATGCCGTCGGCATCAGGCCTGATGACAAGTTTTTCAACAGGCTTGCCTTCAAACACCAATGCCCTCATAGCGGAGTCAAACGCCGCGCCCACCGGCTCCGTGATGTGGCAGCCGTCAAGCTGCACGTCACCGATTGCCGGAACCGCGCCCAGCACCGAGGTTATCTCCACGTCAGCCTTGCGCACCACGAGCCGCTCATCGCCGACGTCGGCATCACCAACTATACACTTTGCTCCGGCAACACCCATTTCAGCATTGATGCTCACCTTAGCGCCGTCGATGACAACAGGCGAGGCAACGGTCATAATGCCGTCGTTTTTTGCTTTGATGTTAAGCGTTCCCGGTCCCAATACGGTAAGCGCACCTATCGTGCATATACCCTTATCGCTCGATATGAAATTGTTTTCGCCAATCAGCATAATCTTCAAGTCGGGAATCATACTATTCACAGCCACATTGCCTGTTATCGTCGCGTTCCCTAAGGAGATGGTGTTTGTCGCAGGGTCGAACGACGCCATGCCTTCCACTCCAGGTATCACACTGAGGTCGCCGCAATTCTTGCCCGTCAAAGCCACGCCAGCCACATTTACACCATACGTCACAGGACCAATCACAACCTTGCCTTTCACCAACGCCCCGTCGAGAGCCACGCCACGCAGCGCGGCGTCGAATTTCGCGCCGACCGGCTCTGTGACGCCACAGCCTTCGAGCACGAGAGCGTCGATATTGATTATCGCGCCATTCTCTCCCTCAACACGCACCACAGCATCACGCACCGTCAGCGAGTTATTTTGCGCATCAATGCCGCAGATACACCATTTGCTTTTGACCGCCACTTCACAGTCTTCAATAGTCAATGCGGTACCTCTTATAGACACACAATATCCATCGCGGCACGATAGGTCAAGCTTGCCCGTTCCGCTGATTGTTGTAGGCTTGTCCATTACAAGCGCCCTTCCATCAGAAGTAATTCTGTTATTGCCCTCCAGCCATATCGTCAATCCTTCGCACGCACTGTTGATGATGCCCGATCCAAACAATTTATTATTTATAATAGTAGCTCCATCAAGGATAAGAACCTTAGTTTTAGGATTGAACGACACTTTTCCTGTCACGCCATCTATCACACTGAGGTCCTTGCAATTACTCGATGTCACATTCACTTCGTTCACCATAATGCCATATTTTTCGTCAGGGGCAATCACAACATTGGTTTTCACCAAAAAACCATCGACTGCAATGCCCTGCAACACTGGGTCGAATGCAGCATTCTCGGGAGCACTGACGTAGCTGCCATCAAGCACGAGTCCAGAGATTTGACACACTGAGCCGCTTTTCGCGTAAGCCTCCACGTGAGCATTGCGCACTGTAACCACCTGACCGCTTTCGTTTGCCACGCCCTTTATGCCGTAGGTGCCCTCGGCATATACGCTGCAGTTCTCTATCGTCACCGGAGCCTGTTGCAGATGTATGCCGTCCTGCACGTTCGACTTGAGATTGAGTTTGCCGCTTCCGCTTATCGTTGTAGCCTTTTCCGCCCAGATACAAGCGAGAGCGACGCTGATGTTATTTTCGCCAATCACATTAATTGTCAAGTCATTGCAGTCTGCATTAAAGATACCCACTGTGCTTTTTCCAGGCGCAATTGTGGCATTTTCAAGAGTAAGCGTCCTTGTTATGCCGTCATACTTCACTATTCCGCTCACACCGTCAATCACACTGAGGTCGTTGCAGTTGTCCTTCGTGACAGCCACACCAGCCACACTGATGGCATAATTCGGCTTACCAATCACCAATCTGCCCTTCACAATCTCACCGTCAATAGCCAACGACATACATCCTTTATCGAACACCACCCCCTTAGGCTGCACAATTGCACAGTCTTCGAGAACAATTCCTCCGAAATATACAACACAACCATTTTTTGCATTTACATCGACACGGGAATTACGCACAGTGAGCACAGACTTTTCGCTAATAAAGCCTCCCACTATGCCTGTATTCTCACTATTGATTGTTATCTCGCAATCTTCAATGGTAAGTGGAACATATATAAACAGAATAGCTTCTTTTTTCTTTGTCCTAATGTCGAGCGTCCCCGGACCGCAAATAGTGGTAGCACTCCGGAACTCCATTCCCTCTCCTTCATTGTTAACAATCCTGTTTGAACCTTTCAGCACAATTCTAAGGCCTTCACATTCAGAATTAAAAAGACATCTTTCATCTCCGATTCCCGTTATGGTGGCATTTTCGAGTGTCAGAGTTTTTGTTGTAGGATCGTACTTCACGCTTCCTGTCACGCCCTTGATTCCAGAGAGGTCGTTGCAATTTTTTTCCCATACGCTATAGCCATTGATTACAATACCATAATCCGCAGCAGCCTGCATTGTGGCAACGGCAAACACAGCAAGCAGAACGACGAGCGCCATGCGCATCCAAATGCAACGTCTCGGCAAGGGAGGACCAGCTTTTTCACTGGAAAGAGAGTCTGTCAGGTTGAATTGTCTCATAATAATTAGTTTTGGTTTCGGACAGCCACAATATGCCCGATGGATTTGAAAAAAGGTTTAAATTGTAAAAACACCACAAAGCAGCGCAGATGTGGCACTACGCCAAAAAGCAGTCTAATCAATAACTTATGTTTTTTGCAAAGATAAAGGATAGACAACAAAGCAAATAACAAATCTCAAATATTTTTCAACACAATTCTTTCTTTTTTGTATTTTTCATACATAAAAACCGTTAATAAGTCACAGAAAGGACAACAGCATCCTCTCTGCTGTCGACATGAAAAAGCGGCGCCGGATTTCCCCGACGCCGCTTCAAGCATTGCGTTTCTATGTTGTTTTTATTTTATTGCCACCTTACGGCTGTCGTCGCCGTTCACCACAATGTAGTAACCGGCAGGCAACGCGATTGTAGTCGAGCCGCTGACTGTTGTGCAGCAAGCCTCGCGCGCATCGACAGTATAGACGTGGATGTCGGCCTCGTTTGCAGTTTCCACCACGAGTTTGCCGTCACGGCAGTAGGCATCCCATTCAACATCCGCACCCACAGCAGCCACCGACGACACAAACGCCGTGATTCCAATGTCATCGATGTTCAAACGTCCGCCGCTAACTTGGTTCAGGCGTATGCGCACTGGCTGCGAAGCATTGATTGTTGCCGAGCACTCAACAAGCTGGCTTTTGTCATCTACGCTGAACTCCTTCACTTTAATCCAATTGCTTCCGTGGTCAACAGAGTAGCTTAGCTCCACAACCGGAGCTGCATCCGAGCCATAAGGAGCGGCGAAGAACGACACCTCTCCTGCGCCGTCCACCTTGTCCTCAAGCATCGTCAGCGAGCGTTCTCCGCTTTTTCCAGTGCAAAGAGCCTGCGTACCATGCACCTTATCGCCTTGACGGTCTGCAATGCCGGCATTCACAACGCTCCATTTGCAAGCCGAGCCATTATAGTTAAACGTGTTGTACGGTCCGGCGCCAGGTTTCTCAAAATCCTCAAAGAATGTCACAGGCGCAGTCACCACAGCCTTCACATCCACATCGTCGCCCTCTACGGTTGCCGTGCTGGCAGAGAGTGTGCCATCGTATGTGCCGGCGGCAGAAGCAGGTATGCGCACATAGATTTCGGCGCCTATTGTCTCAGCCGTTTTAGTGTCGACAGCGAGGCTGCTGCGCCAGTCGCTCTTGTCTGCGCTCACTTGGAAGCCCTTTGTCACACTCACATTGATTTCATTCTCCTCAACGTTTGAAGCGTAGACAGTCACCTTCACAGGAGCAGAGTCGACACCCGGAGCCGCCGACAACACGAGTCCGCCTTCCGGCAGGTCGAAACTGATTTCGCGGTCAAGGTCGGCAGTGGTCACGCTAACCAAGTTAGACTTCATGCCCTTGACGTTGCTGAGTTGATATTTATATTCTGTCAGATATTCAAGATCAGTCACAGCATATTGCTGAGCCGCAGCCTTCACCGTTTTCGGGAATCCCGGCACGAGTGTAGTGCCGTCGGCAAGATACACATTCAGCGTATAGTCGCCGCCGTTCTTGTCAACGTCGACCCAACGGGCTGTAAAGCCGTCGGCAGTCACGTTTGATGCAGAAAGAGCGGGAATGCCGTCGACAGCCTGAGCCTTCAGCGTCACTACCGACTTAGCCGAGCCGCTTGTCAGCGTAAGCGTTCCGGTGGCAGATGCCTGCACAGCCGAAGAATAGGTCAGATTTATCGATGTGCCCTTGTTGGCATCTGCGGCAGCGATGCTTGCAGCCGAAGCCTTGAATCCAGCTCCAGCCACGCTAACAGCCACATTCTGCGTCAAGCCTTCCGCCTTTACGTTTACAGTATAGGTAAGCGTCGTGTTTACAGCCGTCACACCGAAGTCGACAGTCGAACCATTATAAGGCGACGTAATCTTCGGGTCGACCACACCGCCCGGAGTCCATCCGATGTTCTGCTTGTCGCCCCAGATATACTCCGCGAGCTCAGGATGGTCGATAAACGGGTTTCGGTTGTTATGATGCTTGTAGACAGCGTTGTTGCGGTCAATCTCCTTCTGGCTCACCGGGTCTTGCTCGTTCCACTTCAAGAGCAGATTTACAGCCCAGGTTGTGTAGCAAGGATAGCTGTTTCCGGCAAGCATAGGACTGCTCCACGAAGCGATTTTGTCGTTGTAGCAAGCCGCCATATAGAAATACGTGCGGGCAAAGTCGCCCTTATACTCGTCAACCGGCTCGAAAACCGTACCCGAGTAGCCCGGGAATGTCGACTTTCCGAGTTTTCCGAGAGCGTCCACACCATTGCACGACGGCAACGTTGTTCCGTTAGCACACTCACCGTAAGGGAAGCTGCTGCGCTGTCCGTTCACCTTACCGTCAGTAGGATAAATATGGAACGCGTCCGACACCATCGGCTGTCCCTTTTTGAACCAGCTTTTCGGGAACGAGTGCTCGCGGTTTACGCAGTCGCCCACATTGCTGTAGTTGCCACACTTCTGCTGTCCCTCGCGGAATTTCGAAGTGGAATACATGTCCCAATAGTAATTCGTGCCAGGGCGAATGTCCGAATCCTTGTACACGTTCCACAATCCGTCGTAGCCCACGTTTTTGTGCGGTCCGACGATTTCACACAGTTGTTTCAACAATTCCTTCTGGCATTTGCCTTCCGCCTTCTTGTAGTACCCCGAAGGCTCCTGCGCATACGCCAAGCCCGAGAATAGGCAAATCAGCAGCGCAACCAATGAGAGTTTTGTCAATTGTCTGTTCATATTGAATAGTGATTTATTTGTTGTCTTTCAGTTTGCGTCCGGCAAGCATCCCGCAAGCCGCCATAATATCCTCGCCGCGCGAACGGCGGATTGTGCAAGTCACGCCGAGCGAGTTCAGCCTGTCGCGGAAAGCCGTCATCCGCCGCTCGTCGCTCGTTTTCAGTTCCGAGCCAGGGATAGCGTGGAAACGGATAAGGTTGACACGCACCTTCTGTCCCTCCAGGAGTTTTGCAAGAGCGTCGGCATGCGCCTCGTCGTCGTTAAGTCCAGCCCACATGATGTATTCCACAGAGAGGCGTCGCTGATGTGCGAAATCGTAGTCGCGCAGCATCGTCATCACCTTCTTTATCGGGAAAGCGTTCTCGACAGGCATCAGGCGTTTGCGCTCCTCATGATAAGGCGAATGCACGCTGATTGCGATATGCACGTCGGTCTGCTCCACAAGCCGTTTCAAATCGCCGAGTTTGCCGATTGACGACACCGTGATGCGCTTCGGGCTCCACGCCAGTCCCCAACGTTCAGTCAGCACGGCGATGGCACGCACCACCTCGATGTAGTTGTCCATCGGCTCGCCCATACCCATAAAAACAATGTTGGTGAGCGTCAGCGACTCAGGAATGCTGAAAATCTGGTTGAGAATCTCCGCCGCCGTCAAATCGCCGTGATAGCCCTGCTTTCCCGTCATGCAGAAACTGCAGTTCATCTTGCATCCAATCTGCGACGACACGCACAGCGTGGCACGGTCGGCGTCAGGGATGTAGACACTCTCTATCATTTTGCCACCGGCAGTGCGGAACAGATATTTCACCGTACCGTCGACACTGCGCATAGCCTCCGCCGGAGCCTCACGCCCCACGCAGTAGCGCTCACTGAGGCGCGCGCGGTTTGACTTCGACAAGTTGGTCATTTCGTCGACCGTCGTGGCACGCTTCTCATAAAGCCATTGCGCCATCTGCTTCGCCGTGAACCTCGGCATCGCCATCTCTGCCGCCACCGCTTCCAAGTCGGCAAGCGACAATCCTAACAATTTCTTTTTCTCTTCTGCCATATCATCAATAAAGAGGGAACTGCAAAGTTACAAATATCATTTGGAAACAGACTGATTTTTTCTGACATATTAACGAAATGCCTCTTTGATGTCAGGAATCGACCACGGCAACGACATAAAAACGACAAAGCCCGGCACTAAGCCAAGCTTTGTCGCTTTCACATATTTTTTCTCAATCAGCCGCCAGCTCAGAGCGACGGCTTATCATGCGGTATGTCAACGCACAACCGCCTTGCCAGTTGTTCCGTCGGCGCGGCGCACCACATAGATGCCAGGCGCCGGATTTTCCACCTTGCGGCTGTAGAAATCGAAGTAACCTACCACCTCCGCCTCACCGGCGGCAATGCTGTCGACAGCACCTTCCGGCTGTACTACGAAATCAGCGAGCGAGCGCGGAGCGACCGTCGCAACCGGAGTCATATAGTAGCAGATGCCCGTTACCGTCCACACTTTGTCGAAGTATCCCTTTGTGGAACTGTTGTAGATGTCAGTGCCACGGAAATACCAAAGCTCGCCCGAGCGGGTTTTGTCGGAAACAAGGTGGAACGGCACATTGAACTTTCCGTAATAGTCAGGGTCTGGGTAGTTGCCATATTTTTCATCAAACTTCACATCCTTCACCGTCACAAGCTGGAATATCACGTCGCAAGCCTCGGCAGCGTGAATCTGTTCGAACGTGAGCACCTTGGGTTCCACAACGTTTCCTTCAGAAACGACGCGCCATGCGTCGGCAGCCACCGGCACGAAATCGATGCCACCGTCGTCGGAGAAAATCACGTTGCCCACAATGTCGGTGATGTTGTCGCCCGGCTTCACCTTAGTCAAGTCGACCTCATCGTATCCGCAGCCCGACGCCGAACGCACCTCGGCAGCCGATTGGGAATCCTGCGCATAGAAGGTGTAGAAATTAGAGTCAATTGCCGTAACCGTAGCCTCACCCTTGTAGACGTAGAGAGTGGTCATCGAAATGTTGTCCTCGTCAAACAGTTCCTTGAACGAATTGACAGCAATCGTCTCAATCGGACGCCATTCAACAATCTGCGTGCGCGACTGCGCGCCGTCGGCAGCATATACAATCTTGTCGGACGTCATTGCCGTATTGTCGACTGTAAGAGTCAACACCACATCGCAACCGTTCTCGCTCTCAGCGTCGGCCTTTGCCACAGTGGTCGCGGAAACAGTCACCTCGCCCGACACCGGTGAAGACAACGAGATGTCGCCCTTCAGATTCTTGCCCTTCACATTTACCGTTTTCGTATACGTCAAGCCCTTGTATACCTTGCCGAAATTGACAGACATATCGGTGATTGTGATTTCCGGAGTTTCCTCAGCGTCAGCCTTGGCGGGAGAGAATATCTCATTCCATGTCGATGCCACATGCACCTCGTCGATTACAGCGACCGGAGTTTTTGCCACCGACGACGAACCTTGTCGCAACTCGATGCCGCGCACGTCGGCAAGCGACTCCGAGCACTCTTCCTCCGCCACAACAGAAGCCGCAGGCTCAGCGTCGCCCTTTGCCGGGTTCACCCATAGCGAGATGCGGTCGTTGTCGGCTCCGTCAATGATTTCGTATTTCACAACGACAAGATATGTCGTGCCGATCGTACATTCCTCGTCGGCCCACGCTACAGACGTTTTCACATTGCCAAGGTTTGCCACATTGCGGCTCACGCCCAACTTGAAGCCCTCGCCGGAAGCCTGCGCAAACAAGCCTGCGCCTTCCGACCCGGCCTCGGTATCGCCAAACTTTGTGGCGTCGAGCGAATTAGCACCTGTAAGTGCCATAAACGCAGCCGTGCGCGAACCTGACGGCAACTCGCTCACGTTGACCAACGCAGAATAATATACCGTGCCTTTTGCCGCATCGGTGCCTTTATCGCGGAAAAGCATCTGGCAATATTCGCCCGATTCCTTTGTCAGACGCACAGCATTTCCAGCGGCGTTGTCCTGATATCCGGCAAACGTCAGCGGAGATTTTGCCACCTGAATAGGCGCCGTTGTTTTCTTTCCGTATTTAACCCATTTTCCATTGCCATAGAGATTACCTTCAGCATAATCAAACGACTCGGCAAGATAAGTTTCAGCACTTGCCGTCAAAGCCATCGCCATGGTCGCAGCACAAAAAAGTAGAAGTTTCTTCATTTATCCTAATATTGAAATTCTTCGCAAGTTACGAAAAAAAGGCGACATATAAAAGCGCCATGCCATACGGAGCAAAAAGATGGCGGCTGAAGCCTCAACCGCCTCAACCGCCAAAGTTCTGTATTTATGAATCTTATCTTAATTGCGCTCTTTCACCACTCCGAGTCTGTAAGCTGCAAGAAGTTGCTTCAACTCATCAATCTGCTTGCGCAGCACCTTGCCCTTGTCGGTGTCCTTCACAAGCATCCGCTGCGAATTGAACTCCACAAGGAATGAGTTTGACTTGATGTCGAGCCCTTCCTCGATAGCCTTCTGCCGCGACTCAAACGGTTCGTGCTGCACAAGCTGCAACGCGCGCGAATGGAACACCAGCGTATACCCGGCGATTCCCGTCTCAGGCTGATATGCACGCGAGAAGCCACCGTCGATCACCAGCATCTTTCCGTTGGCCTTCACCGGCTGCTCTCCCTTTATGGTTTTCACCGGCACATGGCCGTTGATTATGTGCGAATGAGGGTTGTCGATGCCGAACTCCTGAAGGATTTTGTTGCAAATGTCCTCGCGGTCGCGAAGAGTGTAGTATGCACCTTTCTCCTCCTTGTGCAACTCCTTGTCGGCGATGAAATAACGCTCGAACGTAGCCATCTTGTCCTTGTCGAACAGCGGAGAGTCGGGACCGCACCACAAGTACCACAGATAGTCGAGCGCAAAACTCGTCGTGTCGTTGTTATCGTCGAAGAATGCAGCGCGCACCAGTTGGTCCACCCTGTCGAGCAGTCGCTTTCCGGCAAACTTCTCACCGAGGATTGTCACCTCCTTGAACGAGCCGTCGGCATTCAACGGAATCGAGGCATGGAAAAGCAGATTGTTGTTGCACACAAGATACATGCTTCCCTCGGTCATGAAACAGCGGATATGCTTGCGCAGCTTCTCGCTGTGGGTGAACGAATTGTGGAGCTTCTCCACCAAATCGCACTCCTCCGCCGTCAGACGGTAAGGATCGTTGGGGTCGATTGTAGGAAACTCCGAGTCGAGCATCTTATACTCTTTTCCACCATAGCAAAGCATACCGCGCTTAAAGTCAATCTTATCAAGCAACAGACGGCCGTCCATGCCAAATTCCGGATGGCGCTTTATGATGCCCGCCTCCAGTTTGAACTGAATCACGGCTATCGCCTTGTGCATCTGCGCAATGAGGCGCAACGTCTTTTCTGGATAAGTTTTGTCGGCATATTTCTGCTTCAACGCAAACACCGTGCATGGGTCGTTGGCATACGTATCCATTGCGAACGTGGCTAGAGGCAACAGGTTGATGCCATATCCCTCCTCGAGCGTAGTCAGCGTGCCGTAGCGCATCGAGATGCGTATCACGTTGGCTATACAGCTGTCGTTGCCCGCCGCGGCACCCATCCACAGCAAGTCGCGGTTGCCCCATTGGATG
>ENA-OPUE01000515-OPUE01000515.1-human-gut-metagenome-genome-assembly--contig:-NODE-515-length-30979-cov-4.882066_pt1 | contig 30979 bp, 20 predicted proteins | sample MGYA00241466_ERZ501924 | MGnify/ENA primary metagenome ERZ501924 (study PRJEB25962, sample SAMEA2042223) | human gut metagenome | biome: human gut; feature: human-associated habitat; material: faeces...
TTATAACAGTATAACACAAATGTTAACGAATAAAATATTTAATGCGTCTGCCCTGCTGATTCAGGTAATCTATATAGCTGACTAGAGTCATTCATATAGCTGACCCGAGTCATCTATATGGATGGCACGGGTCAGCCGATGCTAGATAGTATCTGTTGCTCCTGTTGGAAATATCAGCTCCTCCTATGAGTTCTATCATATTTCCTGCTTAGAAACTGCCTTCGCCCTAAACTTGTTGATAATCAGTGGCTTTAAAGAATTGTGAAAGCAAAAAGAGTCTTCCTGCTGATTTTTCCGTTTTTATTATTTCTCCATTCCTCCTGTCTGGATTCCCTGTTGCTCTTCCTGGAAGTCATTCTTGATGTTTGACTTCACCTGCTGGAATTGCTTCTTGGTGTTTCCGAACTTCCATGTTAGGGTAAGACTGATTTGGCGCAATGGCACTTTTATGGTCATGTTCTGAACGTAATCCGAACCCACAGTCTTCTGCTTGATGTTGAGCTTGTCGTCGGTAGGAGTGAGGAACATCAGACTCAGGTCAAGTTTATCCTTCACGATAGATTTGGAGAGGGTGGTATAGAAGAACGACATACCGCTCTGATAGCCCTGCAGATTATGCTGCTTGGTCTGGATGATGCTACCCACGGTCCATTGCAGTTCCCAAGGCAGGGTTTGTTGCAGGTTGATCATCGTGCTGCTGTTCCATCCGTTGTTCTTCCATCCTAGGGCATCGCTGCGCAAATCGTTGTAGCTCAAACTCTCGTTCAGCATCAGTCTTGTCTTCTTGAATATCAGCCAATTGATGAATACATTCATGCTGGCGTTGCGGAGCTTCGAAACATTGCCGTAGGTAGTGTTGAGCAGGTTGTCGGCATCGAGGAAGGAATACTGCTCTATCTTGTTGTCGCAGAATCCGTAACCCAGGGTGGTGCTCAACATGAATCGCTGGTTATAGTAATTGAATACCATGTTCAGCTGATGCGACTTCACCACGTCGAGGTCTGTATTACCATAGGAGATGGCAGTAGGATTACTGCGGTCTACGTATGGATTCTGATAGGTGATGCCAGGACGGGTGATGCGCAGCTGATAGTTCATGCCGATGTTCATGCCCGGAGCGATGTTGTAGGAAAGGCTGGCGCTAGGTACGAGATTGCCGTACTGTTTGTTGAAGTCAACGCCCTTGCCCTGCTCAAACTTCACCTTTTCCCAGGTCTGCTCGTAGCGGGTTCCCATCATCGTTCCCCATTTTCCGAAGTTTCCTTTCCATTCAGCGTATGCAGCCAGAATATTCTGGGTGTTCTTGTATTCCATGCTGTTGGCTGGATTCAGCGTTTCGGTCTTATCTGCAGCCACATTATAGTAGCGGGAATCGCTCTTGTTGGTGCGGGCGATGTATTTGGCACCGAAGTTCAAGAGCTGTGTCTCGCTGAGCGAGTGGGTGAAGTCTGCCTGGAAGGTATGCTCCGTGCAACGGGTTTTGCTCTTGGAGAGCAGGTCGTGGAGTTGAATCCCCGTTACCTGACTGATGTCATCGTAGAACGTATAGTTGTCGATATGGGTAGGGTTGGTGCTGAAGAGATAGCTGAGGATGAGGTAGTTGGTGCGCTCCTTGTTGAAGAATCTCTGATAGTCGATGCTTCCATTGAAAGAAGTGTTGTCCAGATCCTGCTTCATCTCGTTGCCGTATTCGAAGCCCTTGCCATAGATGCCGCCAGACATCTGGGTAAGCGGATGACCGTTCAGCTTCTGACCGAAGGTGGTCAAGCCAGCCGTGGCGCTGATGTTGCTCAGCGAATCGAGTTCATAGCTGAGACTGATGTTACCCATCGAGAACGGCTGCTTCATGTCTGATTTCTGATAGTAGTTCATCAGGCTTCCGTCTTTCTGCGTACGGTCGAAGGAGATGGTTGTTCCGTTCATCTTCTGATAGTTGTACATACCGTTGGCACTGTAGGTGAGTTTGCCCTGCTGACCGCTGATGAAGGCAGAGATGCGCTGAGCCTGATTGCCGGTAGCGGCACTGATGTTGCCGTTATATCCATTGCTGAGGTCGCTGCTTCCAGCTCCGCTCAAGGTCTGCTTGTTGAGTACGATGTTGAGCACGCCGCCCGTTCCTTCTGCATCATATTTGGCACCAGGGTTGGTAATCACTTCTATGTTCTTCACCATGTTGGCAGGCATCGCCTTGAATATCTGCGATGGGTTGGCAGAGAACATGGGATTTGGCTTTCCGTCTACGTATACCTTGAAGCTGGAAGAACCATTCACGGTGATGTTGTCCTGTCCGTCTACGGTTACCATCGGAACCTTGCGCAGCATATCGAGTACGGTAGAAGCCTTGGCATCGGCATCCTGCTCTACGTTGTAGGTCATCTTGTCGGTTTCCATCTTAACCAAAGGCTTGGAGGCAACCACGGTTACAGCATCCAGGTCCATATCCTTCAAGATGGAATCGGTAGCCTCAACCTTGTTCTGTGCGAAACTTTCGAGCGAACATACGAGCAAAGAACTCAGTAATATCATATTTTTCTTGTTCATAACAATCTTTTTTTAGTTTTAATACTCCTTGATTCTGTTATTTTCTTTGTCATTTTTTTCTGTTTGACGATGCAAATTTAGATAAAATTTCTGAATTATAAGCCAGTATAATAAAAAACTTCAATGATTTCCCTCGAATTGTGCGAAATTAGCCTTGTTTTTCGAGAAATCAAGACCACAACTGCAAAAAATCCTACTAACGTGCTCTGAGTCACAAAAATATTTATTATCTTTGAAGCAGTGTTCGTTAACTGATTTTTTAAACTTCAAAAATGTAGGCTTATGAAAGCAGTATGTGGTCTTGACGTGCACAAAGATAGTATTTTTCTTTGTATTTTGCACAGTGATGGTGAATTATTTGAGCAAGTTTTCGGTGTTTTAACATTTCAGCTGGAAGAAATGCGGAAATTGCTCCAAAAGCATCATGTTTTTGAGGTTTGTATGGAGAGTACCAGTATCTATTGGATACCAATATGGCGTGTGCTTTCTCCTCATTTTACTCTGCGTCTGGTAAATCCTTATTTCATCAAGCAACTTCCAGGTCATAAGAGTGATGTCAAGGATGCCCAGTGGATCGCAGAATGTACAATGAAGGAATTGGTTAGGGGAAGTTTCGTTCCTCCAGAGATTATTCAACAGCTTCGTCAGTACGACCGCCGAATCTTTGACCTCAATGCGGAGATTGTCCGTAAGGTTTCCAAGGTGGACGGCGTACTCCAACGTTGCAATATCCGCTTGAGCAATTATGTATCCAACATCGAGTGTAAGAGTTACCGCGATGTCGTGCGCAGGCTCTCGGAAGGTGTCACAAATCCAAACGAGCTGATGAAGCTTGTTCATGGTCGCATTGTCAATCGTCATAGTGCGGAGACGATATTAGCCTCATTGACAGGCGTTGTCTCCCAGGCAGAAATAGATGTACTGCGCCAACTCCATGAGGAGATTGACATCGCCGAGAGCCACAGAAACGAATGTCAGCAGAGAATGTTGGAGATATGCGAGAAGCATTTTCCAGAGGAACTCGAACGCTTGCAGAAAATTCCAGGAATCAAGGAACGTGCCGCAACATCATTGATTGCAGAGATCGGAACGGATATGAGTAAGTTCGAAACGGCAAACCACCTTGCTTCCTGGAGTGGACTGAGACCAAGAAATGACGAGTCCAACAAGAAAATCAAGTCTCGTAAAATTACCCATGGCAATGTCTACCTCCGCAACACCATCATTCAATGTGCCTGGGCTGCCAGTCGTCAGAAAGACAGTTTCTTCAGTAGGTTCTCGTATCACCAAACAATTGTGAGAAGAAAGAACAAAATGAAGGTGATTGTTGCTGTGGCGAGAAAGTTACTTATCGCAGTATGGCATGTCTTACATGACAAGACAGACTATGTCGACTTCAAACCAGATCGTGAAGAATCCGCCAACAACGGATGACCATGATATACCTTCCATGATAAAGCTATTATCTTTGTGATGGGTTTAGACCTCGTTTGCAAATTAACTTAATGTCATGGGAGGCTATGGAAGTCTGTATGAGTAAAACTCGAAGAGGAAAGTATACTGATAATTGCATTTGCTATATAAGCAAGTGCAAGGGAGGCATGCGCCTTTATTTACGAAGAAAAGGCAAACTCCCTTGTTTTAGTTACCTTGTGCGAGGGAAATCATTTTATAGAGGAAAGATACAGATTTAAATTGGATTAGAGCAAACTATTATCTTAAAAAATATTATTCCACAGTTGCTTTTTTCGATATTTTTAATCGCACCACTTCATGTATCACAGTCAATGAGTTGCAGACAATGGGCAATGTGAACATGGTTTACATAATCTGAAAGCAGACAAGATACGCAAGCGCATATCGCATTACTTTGTCTTGCAACCAATCGTCTTAGAATCGTGGATAACGTATTTGGCATTGTTGCGAAATGCCTGTTGCCACCATTCAAGAGTGTGGAACAAAGTAAGCTCCATTATGCCTGTCTATCCAAGAAGAATTGCTCATTCTACTAATCGCCAAAAATCATACACTTTTGGGTAATATCAGTGTAATCGAAAGTTAAATACGTTAAATTATTACCTTTTCGTATCTAAACAGAATCCACACAGTCACTTTTCTACCGTTTAGAGCATATAGTATTGATAATCACCTAATAACAGATCTTATGATTGCAGCGGCTTAACTGAACTGATATTGCCTAACAGCCTGACGATAATTGGGTATGCTGCGTTATGGAGTTGCAGCAGCTTGACGAAGATCGCATCATTGGCTGAAATTCCGCCAGTGTGTGATTCCGAAGTGTTTGAAGATGTCAATAAAACTAACTGCGAGTTGTTTGTTCCGGAAGGATCAGCCACCGCCTACAAACAGGCGGAAGGCTGGAAAGAATTCAGCAACATAAGGGGCTTTGCCGGGAATTGTGTTGAATAACATATTGCAATAGTTTGCGGTTTGCGGAAGTCTGCGTAACTTTGGGAGATGGATTTTCGCAAACCTGAATGAAGCATTTAATACTACCTGACAACGATGAGCGCAGGCTCATTTTCTACCTTTCCATGGAAGAATTCGCCGCCCGTGAGATGGACGGCGAGGCTTTCTTTCTGTGGCAAGTAAGCCCAACTGTGATTTTTGGCCGCAACCAATTGATGGAAGCGGAAGTAAACGTGCCTTTCTGCCGCGAGCATGGCATAAAAATGTTCCGGCGCAAGAGCGGCGGCGGATGCGTATACTCCGACTGGGGCAACATCATGGTGTCTTACATCGTGAAGGGCGAGGACGTCACCGCCACCTTCAACACGTTCCTGCAACGGCTTGCATCGGCACTGCGCGACATCGGTGTCGACGCTACGGTGTCGGGACGCAACGACATCCAGATCGGCGGGCGCAAGGTGAGCGGAAACGCGTTCTACAAGGTGCCTGGCAAGAGCATAGTGCACGGCACACTGCTCTTTGCAAGCGACTTTGAGCGGATGCAGCAGGCAATAACTCCATCGGCGGTGAAACTGCAGAGCAAAGGGGTGGCTTCGGTGCGCCAGCACGTGACCAACCTCAGCGAGCACACCGACATGCCCATCGAGGAGTTCAAACGCTATCTTATCGACAGATTCTGCGACAGCGAGAGGATGCTGACCGCCGCCGAGATTGCGCGCATCGAGGAAATCGAGCAGACATATCTCGACGAGAGTTTCTTCAACGGCAGCAATCCGGCATACACCGTCACCAAATCCGAAAAAATCGCCGGTGTGGGCGAAGTGGCTGTAGGTCTGGAGATGCGCTCCGACATCATCCACCACATCAGCCTGTCGGGCGACTATTTCATGCTCTCCGACCCGATGCCCGCACTCAACAGCCTGCTCCGCGGCAAGCGCATCGACGAGGCAGCCGAGGCTCTGAAGGGCATAGACATGGGCAGGCACATCGCAAACCTCACAACAACACAATTGACAGAAATCATCTTAAAATCCTGATATAACATGGACGACTTGAAAAAAACTTGTCTTTACGACAACCACGTGGCTCTGAAAGCCCAAATGAGTCCTTTCGGCGGATTCATGATGCCGATACAATACAGTTCAATCATTGACGAGCACAATGCCGTGCGCCAGCGTGTGGGCATGTTCGACGTGTCACACATGGGCGAGATTTTCGTCACCGGCGACGATGCCGAACGGTTTGTCAACCACATCTTCACCAACGATGTCACAGCCCTGCCCGCAGGAAAGATTCTCTACGGAATGATGCTCTATCCCGACGGCGGCGTGGTCGACGACCTGCTTGTCTACAAAATGGCTGAGCCAAAAACGTGGCTGCTGGTGGTGAATGCCGCCAACATCGACAAGGACGACGCCTGGATTCGCGAGCAGGCGAAGGATTTCAATGTGGAAATCGACAACGCCTCGCCTCGCTACGGACAGATTGCGCTGCAAGGCCCCGACGCAGAGAAGACTGCCGCCGAGGTGCTGGGAATGGACCTCGGCAACCTGGCTTTCTACACTTTCAAGGAAACGGAATGGCAGGGAAACCCTGTAATTGCGAGCCGCACAGGATATACCGGCGAGGACGGTTTTGAATTTTACGCAACGCCCGATGTCATCGTTGCAATGTGGGAGAAGCTCATCGCCGCGGGGGTGACGCCGTGCGGTCTCGGATGCCGCGACACGCTGCGCTTCGAGTCGGGTTTGCCTCTCTACGGACACGAACTCAGCGAGGAAATCTCACCTATAATGGCAGGGTTGGGTATGTTTGTGAAACTCGACAAACCGGAGTTCATAGGCCGCGATGCGTGCGCCAAGCAGAAAGCCGAAGGAATGGCGAAGAAGGTGGTGGGCATCGAGCTTAACGACCGCGCCATCCCACGCGGAGGCTATGAGGTGGAGGCCGACGGACAGACAATCGGCGTTGTGACCACCGGCTACCACACAATCACCACCGACCGCAGCGTGTGTCTCGCCCTCATCGACAGCCGCTATGCCGCCCTCGGCACGGAGGTGGGTGTGCGCATCCGTCGCAAGGTGTTTGCCGGAACGGTGTGCAAGAAGCGTTTCTACGACAAAAAATACAAGAAATAACATACTTAAAATCAAAAACATAAAAACTACAGAACTATGGCTAAGACAATTGAAGGTTTATTCTACAGAGAATCTCACGAATGGGTTAAAGTGGACGGCGAAACTGCAATCATCGGCATCTCCGACCACGCACAGCAGGCAATGGGCAACATCGTATACGTCGACATGCCTGAGGAGGAAGACGAAGTGACCGCCGACGAGGATTTCGGCGCGGTGGAAAGCGTGAAGGCCGCCAGCGACCTCATCTCTCCTGTAAGCGGTGTGGTTGTGGAAGTGAACGAGGCTCTTGCCGACGCTCCTGAGCTGCTCAACAAGGACGCTTACGAAAACTGGATCATCAAGGTGAAAATGGACGATCCTGAGGAGCTGAAAAACCTTATGGACGCTGCCGCTTACGAGAAATTCTGCGAGAACGAGGAACACTAAGACTTGTGGCTATGGGATTTTCTTATTTTCCGCATACTGCTGCCGACATAGGCGAGATGCTGAAGCGCATCGGCGTTGACGGGCTCGACGACCTGTATGCCGACGTGCCGCGCAGCGTCATCTTCGATGGCGACTACGACCTGCCCGACGCTATGTCGGAAATGGAGGTGCGCCGTCGTTTTGAGGAGCTCGACAGGAAAAACCGACATCTGACAATAATGGCTGGCGGCGGTGCCTACGACCACTATGCTCCGGCTGTCGTGCCGGCGCTGACAAGCCGTTCGGAGTATCTGACAGCATACACGCCCTATCAGGCGGAGATTTCGCAAGGCACATTGCGCTACATCTTTGAATTTCAGAGCATGATTGCCACACTGACGGGTATGGACTGTGCCAACGCGTCGATGTATGACGGCGCCACAGCCGCCGCAGAGGCGATGATGATGGCTATGGCTGCAACGCGCAAGAAGACACGTGTGCTGCTGTCGTCAACGTTGCTGCCTCAGGTGCGCGAGGTGGTTCACACCTATGCCAAATACCACGGCGTCGAACTTTCTGAAATCGCTTCTGCCGACGGTCAGACCGACATCGACGACGCCCGCCGCCTGCTGGAGGCCGGCGACGTGGCTGGCGTGCTGGTGCCGAGCGTAAACCGTTTCGGCATCGTGGAGGACCTCTCGGGATTTGCCGAGGCAGCACACGCCCAGAAGGCGCTGCTGATGGTCTATGCCGACCCTTCGGCGCTTGCCGTGGTGCGCACTCCGGGCGAATGGAGTGCCGACGTGGCTTGCGGCGACGCCCAGACATTGGGCATTCCGTTGGGATTCGGCGGCCCTTATGTGGGTTTTCTGGCATGTAGCAAGGAGCACGTGCGCAAACTGCCGGGACGCATCGTCGGAGCAACGACCGACGTCGACGGTAAACGCGCCTTCGTGCTTACGCTTCAAGCGCGCGAACAGCACATCCGCCGCGAAAAGGCCAACAGCAACATCTGCTCCAACCAGTCGCTGATGGCTCTCTACGTGACAATATATCTGTCGCTGATGGGCAAAAAAGGACTGCGGCAGGTGTGCGACCTTTCCTATGGAGCGGCACACTATATGCACGACAGGCTGATTGAAACCGGACTTTTCTCGGAGGCTTTCAACCGCCCGTTCCTGAAAGAATTCGCGCTGCGCACCGACATCCCTGCCGACCGCCTGCAACAGGCGTTGCTCGACGGCGGATTTTTCGGAGCGCTGCCCACAGAGGAGGGGCTCGTCACCTTCTGCGCCACAGAGCGCCGCACGCGTGAGGAGATTGACCGCATGATTGACCTTATTAAGCAGATTCAACTATGAAATACTACGACAAACTGATATTCGAGTTGTCGCAACCGGGACGTTGCGGCTTCTCGCTGCCGGAAAACGCATGGGGCACCGACACGGAGGCTCTGCCGGCGACGCTGCGACGCGACGCGGAGGCTGAACTGCCGGAGGTGAGCGAACTCGACGTGGTGCGCCACTACACCAACCTGTCGAATATGAATTTCGGTGTCGACACGGGCTTCTACCCTCTGGGCAGCTGCACGATGAAATACAACCCGAAAATCAACGAGGAGATTGCGGCTATGCCGGGATTCCGCGACGTGCATCCGCTGCAGCCCGACTGTACGGTGCAGGGTGCGCTCGAACTGTACGACAGCCTCGACCGCGCGCTTGCCGCCATCACTGGCATGGCGCACTTCACGCTCAACCCGTTTGCAGGCGCCCACGGCGAGCTGACGGGTCTGATGGTGATGCGCCGCTACCACGAGCTGCGTGGCGACACCAACCGCACAAAGGTGATTGTGCCCGACAGCGCCCATGGCACCAACCCTGCCAGCGCGGCTGTGTGCGGACTTAAAGTGGTGGAGGTGAAGTCGCTCGACGACGGCACTATCGACATCGACGCGCTGCGTCCGCTGCTCGACGACACCGTGGCTGGCATAATGATGACCAACCCCAACACGCTCGGCTTGTTTGAGACCCGCATTCCGGAGATTGCGGAGATGGTGCACGCCTGCGGCGGACTGCTCTACTACGACGGCGCAAACTTCAACCCGCTGCTTGGCAAGGTGCGTCCGGGCGACATGGGATTCGACATCATGCACCTTAACCTGCACAAGACGTTCTCCACGCCTCACGGAGGCGGAGGCCCAGGCTCGGGTCCTGTGGGCGTTGCCGCACATCTGGCTGAGTGCCTACCCGACTTGAAGGTGAGCCGCGGCGACGACGGCTTGCTCCACACTGTGCGCACGCCTGAGGCTGCCGGACGCATATCGGGATTTATGGGCAACTTCGGTGTGCTGATGCGCGCATACGCCTACATCCTGATGCTCGGCAAGCAGAACATCCGTATGGCTGGTCCGTTGGCCACACTCAACGCCAATTACATCAAGGAGTCGCTCAAGGATTGCTACAAACTGCCTATCCCATCGGTCTGCAAGCACGAATTTGTGTTTGACGGATTGGCCGACAAGTCGACGGGCATAACCACGCTCGACATTGCCAAGCGTCTGCTTGACTATGGCTTCCACGCTCCGACAATCTATTTCCCGCTGCTCTTCCACCAGGCAATCATGATCGAGCCTACCGAGACGGAGTCGAAGGAAACGATCGACGAGTTTATCGACGTGATGCGCCGCATCGCGAAGGAGGCTGTCGAAAAGCCGGAGGCTCTGCGCGAGGCTCCGCTGACCACTCCTGTGCGCCGTCTTGACGAGACTACCGCTGCCAAGCATCCGATACTGACATTCAAAGAGTTGCAACAATGCTGACAACCGATCTAATTATAATCGGCGCGGGTCCGGGCGGTTATGAGACCGCCCTGCTCGCCGCGCGCCGCGGACTGAGCGTGGCGCTGATTGAGCGTGGCGAGGTGGGTGGCACATGCCTTAACGAGGGATGCATTCCCACGAAGGCTCTCTGCCGCACCGCCGCCATGGTGAGCGATTTTGCGGAGGCTGAGGCTTTCGGAATCAAGGATGTCGCCTTCACGCTCGATTTTCCCACCGTGATGGAGCGCAAACGCACGGTGGTCAAGCAGTTGCGCGACGGAGTGGAATCGCTCATTTCCAACCCCAACATCCATCTGCTCCGCGGAGAGGCTCGTTTTGTCGACGCGCTGACGGTGGAGGCTGCCGGCGAACGCGTCACAGCGAAAGACGTGATCATCGCCACCGGTTCGTCGTCGGCGATGCTGCCAATCGACGGCAATACGCTTGAGGGCGTGCTGACGTCGCGCGAGCTGCTCGACATCGACAGCGTGCCGCAAAGGCTATGCATAGTGGGTGCGGGCGTAATCGGGCTGGAATTTGCTTCGGTGTTCAGCGCATTCGGCAGCGAGGTGACGGTGCTTGAATATGCAAAAGAGGTGCTGCCGCATTTCGACAGCGACCTTGCAAAGCGACTGCGCCAGAGTCTGGGCAAGCGAGGCATAAAGATTGAGACACAGGCTGCCGTGAAATCCATCGCCAAAGAGGGCGACGGGCTGGCGGTGGCTTACGAACGCAAAGGCAAGGAACAGTCGGTGGCTGCCGACAAGGTGCTTATGGCTGTGGGTAGACGCGCTAACGTGGGCACGCTCAACCTCGCCGACATCGGCGTGGAGTTCTCGCCTCGCGGCATCGCCGTCGACGGCAATATGCAGACCAACGTGCCTCACGTCTATGCCGTGGGCGACGTAAACGGTTTGATGATGCTTGCGCATGCGGCTACGTTCCAGGGCATCCGCGCGCTCGACGCTATTATGGGTGTCGACGACAACCTGAGGCTCGACGTGATTCCGGCGGCGGTGTTCACTATGCCTGAAGTGGGTATGGTGGGACTGACGGAGGACGACTGCAAGGCTCAGGGCATCGAATATGTGGCTAAAAAGGCGTTTTTCCGCGCCAACGGCAAGGCGGTGTGCCTCGGCGAGACCGACGGCTACTGCAAACTGATTGCCGCCGCCGACGGACGCCTATTGGGATGCCACATCTATGGTCTGCATGCCGCCGACCTTGTACAGGAGGCTTGCGCGTTGATTACTCGCGGCGACTCGATTGCCGACCTGCAAGGCATCGTGCACTCTCACCCTACGCTGAGCGAGATTGTGCAATCGGCTGCACACTGCTGACTTTTAACGCATAGAGAAAGCCGTATCATCTATCAAAGCTGATGATGATACGGCTTTCTCTATGTCCCGATGGCGCACGATGTGCAGGTGTGTGCTGTCACTATACACAAAAAGCGCCCCCTTGCGGGAGCGCTTTTTACTATATGCTATCTCTAAGGATTAGAGGATAACTTTCTTAACAACTGGAGCACCAGCTACGACAGCCTTAACGATGTAAGCGCCTGTTGCAGGAGCGGCAACCTCAGATGCGTTGCGAGCCTCAGCTACTTTCTGACCAGCTACGTTGAACACTTCGATAGTCTCAGCTACTTCGCTTACAGCGATAACGTCACCGTTAACTGTGATGTTTGCTGCTGCGACTACATTGCTTTCTACGCTGTCTTCACCCTTCTTTGTAATCTTATAAACGCCCATACCGTTGAAGCATTTGAAAGTCAAGACAAGTGCAGAACCATCTTTCTGTGGCAAGCAGAAGAGAGAGTGGTAGCGAGTACCACCGTCTGAAGTCTGACCAAGACCGTCAGCAGGAACTGTCCACAATGGCTTCATTGACTCGAACGACATGTTTTCATCAACAGTTGTGATGATAGCCTGGCATTTGTGAGGGGCGTCATACTGACCTTCAGAATAAATCATCAAGTTAGTGCCCTTAACAGCACCTTCTGCGATACCGTTAGTTCCATTAGCCGGAGCAACAACTGTACCAGTTGTCTCATTAGTTTCTTTGTTTGTAACCTTCAAGTCAGCATTGGCAATATTGTCAATCATAGCACCGTCTGAGCCATAGAGAGCTGGGAGAGAAGTAAAGCCGTCAATGTAGAACATTGACATTTCACCTGACTTAGAACCGTCGCGAACCATCTTCACAACAGAAGCGGCGCCGAAGCCTGTGATACCATTAGGATAAGTGTCGCCAGCTTTGATTGCCTGGAAAGTAGCCTGGTCTGTCCAGCCGCCCATCCATTCGTCAGAACCTTTTTCGCGTACCCATTTGAATACGTTCAAGTTGTCAGCAGCACAAGAAACAGCCATAAGTGTTGCCTTTGCCTCAACACCTGTAATGTCACCGATAACGTCGCAGTAGTCAACGCGGCCAAGACCACCGTCAAACAACAAGTCGCCAACCGAAGTGATAGCACCTGTAGTCAAGTCAACTGTGTAAACATCGTATTGTCCGTCACCCTTTGAGTTAGGGTTGTATGTTGCAACATAGAAATGTCCGTACTCATCGAAACCAACTTGGTTGACAGCCAACTTGCCACTGAATGCCTCACCGCCCTTAGTCAATGCCAAAGAACCGAGGTAAGCACCTGTCTTAAGGTCAAATTTCTCGATTGTTGCAGTTTCACCGCTCACGCCTACATAAACAGTAGTTCCATCTGTAGTTGCAGTACGTGCGTCTTTATTAGCAATAGGGTTGCCCATGTAAGCTTCTTCTGCGTGGAAGCGGTCAAAAACCCAAAGGTTTTCGCAATTGATGCCATCAACAGACTCATAAGTCTGGCCATCAGTTACAGCAAATGCAGAAGCACCTGCGAGCATCAACATTGATGCAGAGAGTAAAAGTTTCTTCATAATTAAATAGTTTTTGTTAGTAAAATTCCTTTCTATTTAGGTTTGTTTTTGAAGTCGGTTGCACGGCTTTCAAATCACACCGCTAAAGTAGTGCTAACTTTCCGATAGTGCAAATATTTCAAGCAAAATAATTGTATCAATTCCTTAAATTTTGTTTACCATTTCTACTGACTGCGTGAGCGGCGACGATGCTGTCCTGTAATAGCGCATCTCCGAAGCGCATCGGTATGGACCTCCGCCACACCCTCAGCGCTTCGGAGATGCGCTACTACAAGGAATGAGTCAGTCGTTAAAAAGATATTCCGACTTATATTCTATTGCATTTTCAGCAAGCAAACGCTGCAGCTCGTTATAGAGGCTTTCTCCAAGATGATGTTGCTGCTGATTACGAATATAATTGCATATCACATCCCTGTCTCGGAACGAATAAGTCAGCGCACAGTACTCTTTTGCCCATCCTTTGAAAAGCGGAAAATCCTCATAGTTGTCACTAAGAAACTTGCTGGACTCCACCTTAACCACCCTCACAAATTCAGAGACAGATATAGACGACGGCAACTCAACGAGCATATGTATATGGTCTGGCATACCACCTATACGGTACAGCTTACTATTCTTATTGCGCACAATACCCCAAATATAATTGTATAACATGTTGGCTTTTGCAAAAGGTATTGATCTGTCACTCGCTTTCGTGCGGAATATGATATGGTATAACAAATTGGTGTAACTCATGATTTTTTTATTTGTAAAGTTATGCCAAACCTTTGATATACGCAAATTTCCTCCCGTAGTAGCGCATCTCCGAAGCGCATCGGCATGGACATCCGCCACACCCCACGCACTCTCCGCTGCACTCCGCGTGAGTGGGGTTACTATAAATAGCGCGTCTCCAACGCGCCTCCGGCTCTTCCCCATCCGCGCCGTCGCAGATGCGCTACTACACCGGCGATGTCTTCTCTCAACCGCGACCTGCAAACTTGACCGCCCTGCGGACCGACACCTACTGTTCTGAGCGACGAGCCGTCGCAGAGAGCCAAGCATATATAGGAGGAGCCGCGCCTATTCCGGCACGGCTCCTCTCTCATATTGCAAGTGATTGCTATTTTCTAACGAACTTGACGGTCTTGACCGCACCATCGGCAACGATGCTGACAAGATATGTTCCGCCGGCGAGAACCGACAAGTCGGCATTGCCCTGTGCGTTGGTTTCCGCATTGAGCACCTGCTTGCCGTCGAGGGCGAACACAGCCACCGGCATACCTGCCACGCCTGTAGAAAGCACATTGTCGACAATCGTGATCCCATCGGCAGCAACGCTGTCCACACCGCCCATCGGAGTGGCATTGTAGGTGAATGAGTGAACCGGAGTCCAGTCGGACGTTGTCAGCTTACCGTCGACGTAGTAGTTGAACTGCGCGCGCAGGAAGTATGACTTGCCGTCCTCCAGCATCTTTGACACCATCTTGACATCGCTGAGCGCCGGAGTGCAGAACGTGCCCACAGAATATGTTCCGTTGTAGGACGTGCGCGCGGGGAATGTCTCCTTCTCGCTGATTGCGAAGTGGGTCGACGCCACGCCCTCCACCGGCTGTACGGCGACAACCTGGTTGGCATGGAGTGTGGTGCCGCTGGCAGCCGGAGTGACAAACGTAGGAGTAGGGATGCTTGCCGCCTTTGTTGTAAATTCAAAGACATCGGTGGTTTCCGTTCCGCCGTTCACTGTAGCGATAACCTTGGCATAATATTTCACGCCGGCTGAAAGCACATACTGCGGAACGGCAAACGATGTAGCCGTTGTTGTCTCATCAATCACAACGCTCTGGAAATTCTCATGACTGCTCACGAGCAGCTGATACGATGTGCCCTTGCCGAGATCCGACCACGAGATTGTAGGGGTCAGCTCAACGTTCCCGCTGCCGTCGGCAGGCGAAATCAGGCGGAAGATGTCGACCATGAACGACTCCACTTTGCCAGCTTCCGTGTCGGTAGCGTTGTTGCCGCGGGCAGTGACAGTCCAGTAGTATGTCACGTCGGGCTCAAAGTTGCACATGCCAGCCGACGACGCAGCATTGCCGTTTGCCTCGAAGCGAGCTACTACATTTTTCATAGCGGCATCGGTGGCAATTGCGATTTCGCTCACTTCGGCAGAACCGTTCCACTTGAACTGGAATCCCTTCGAAGCCAATTCGCCGTTGACAGGATATGTCATCACCGGCTTTTCAGAAGCCGTGACCGCAGCGCCTTCAAACACCGCGCTGTACTCGTTGCCGTAGCGGTCGAGCACGGCAACGGCATAGCGGTAGTTGCCGAGGTTGGCGTCGGAGATGCCGAAACCTTCATATTTCGGAAGCTCTGCAGGAATCTCGAACGATTTGCTGTAGGAATTGCCGATCAGATATTGCGCATCCTTATAAAAATGCTTGCTGTCGACGTTCGACGGCACGGCATAGACGGTGAAACGCACGTTGTCCGGACCGTTCCACGTCAGGGTGCGTCCGCTGCGGGCAACATTGCTTACTGAACCAGGATACGCCACCTTTTCCCATGTCGTGGCAGGAGTGAGCGCCTTGGTGTCGAACACCGTGTTGCGCAGATAGCGGAACAGCGACAACCATTTGCCGTCGACGCGCTCGCGGCGCGCAGAGAGCGATTTCCACGGGAAATAGACCATTCCCGGGCACTCACCCACCACGTTGGTGTGGGTCATCGTAATCTGGTCGTAGAACTCCGACAACGGGCAGCTGCTGCCCTGCGTGTTGCTCAAGTCTTGGCTGATGAAGCACTGACGGTTGAATTTGGCAGCCGCCTTATACCACCACGGGGTGATTTTTGCATAGTCGGCAGCCGAATAACCGATTCGCCAGTACACCTGCGGCGAGATAAAGTCGATAGTACCTTCTGAAAGCCACGCCAACGGGTCGGAGCAGATGCCATCATACTGCCAGTCGTTGCCAGGGCATGGCTCGAGGCCATAATCGTCGGCATGCTTTCCAGCCACACCTGCAGGACCGATGCCGAAGCGCACCCAAGGCTTTGCCGCCTTGATTGCCGCATAGAGCTGACGCACCATATCGTTGACATTCTCACGACGCCAGTCCAATTGCGACATTGTGCCGCCAGCGGCAGTGTATTTAGCATAGTCGGCAGCGTCATAGCTTGCCGGAAGACCGTTCTGATAGAAATAGTCGTCAAACACCACGCCGTCGACGTCATATTTGCTGATCAGGTCGATTGTCACGTCGATGATTCTCTGCTTCACCTCCGGGAGAGCCGGATTGAGGATGGTCCATGTTCTTCCGTTATTCTCCCACTTTATCAACCAGTCAGGATGGCTGTTCTCATAGTTCTTGTCGCCGCCGGCATTACCCCAGCCCGTGCTGTAGGTAGAGTTGATGTAGCGGTAAGGGTTCATCCATGCATACACCTCGATACCACGTTTGTGGGCATTCTCAACAAGATATGCCATCGGGTCAAACGCCGGAGCCACACCGCGTGTGCTGGAAACGTAGCTTGACCACGGCTCATACTTTGAGTCGTACATAGCGTCGCACATTGTACGCGCATGGTAATAAATCGTAGTGAAATTGTTGCGCTGCAGCGAGTCGAGGTTGTTTTGACAAATTGTTTTAAGTGCCTCCGCATTGTTGACAGTTATCGGGCTCGACGGCCAGTCGGCAACATACGCCGACATCCACGTGGCTCTCTGCTCACGCTTCAACGCCTGCGCCTGGAACGCCGCCGACAACAACACCGCCGAAGCGGCTGCAGTCATTAAGATTTTCTTTATCATATTCGTTGTTTTGTATCTTCTTTTTAAAGCAATAGCCGTCCCCCTATTGCTTGACAACAAAAAGGAACGGCTATTGATGTTTTCTATACAGTCAGGAAACCGTTAGAACAGTTTCGTCTTGTTAGGATTGATTACGATACCCAGAATCTTGTCGGCAACGACAGGCACACTGACAATCTTGCCTGCGGCATAGTCGTAGTATTTCAAGCCCGTTGCGAAAGCCGAATTGTCGGCGGCAGCCTTGTTGAAGCCGAAGTATACGTTACCAGTCTCCTTGTCGAGAGCCATCTGCGTGCAGTATACACCCTCATCGGCTGTAGAGTTCATAGCATCAGCCATCATGAGGAAGTCGTGGCCTTTCAAGAAACCTTTCTTGTCGACAGTCTCGTTGTCGGCAGGCAATGGATAAACATAGAATCCGTCGCTGTCGCCCCAACGCCAAACGTAGAGAGACTTGCGCGCCTCGTCGATAGTGAACGCCTTGAATTTCACATCCTTAAGGATTATACCATACGGAGCTTTGGCAGTCTTGTAGTCGCTAACAATGTCAGTGGACTTGAAACGATAGATACCGTTACCGTTGTAGCACTTACCCCACCAGTACATACCCTTTGAGTCCTTCTCGATAGTTGTGCTGATAGCACCGTAAGCAAGACCGCGAGAGTAGTAACCGAGCTGGTCGTTCTTCACCAAGTATGTGCTGCTCTCCTTACCGCCACGGGTGTTGAGCGCAGTTTTGCGCAAACCGGTGTTACGGTCAGAGTAGATCAGGTCATTTCCATCGACAGTTCCGAAGAACGGGTCGTTGAATGCAGTCTGACCAACGTTTGTAACAAACAGGTTTGTAGACTTGCCGTCGACAGTCATCACATTGATTTTACCGTCGCCGAGCACGCCGTCGGCATCGTTCACGTAAGTGTACTGCTTGCCGGCATCGAGGATATAAATCCAGCCCTGTCCGTCGGCATCCTTATAGTACACCAAGTTGAACGGCATGTTGCCGCTGCTTACGCCCATATCGAACGGAAGGTTCTTTGTGCCCTCAGGAAGTTCGCTATCAGGGATAATCTTCATCGCTTTGATGTTGCCGCCCACTGTAGCGAAATAGAGAGTCTGATACTCCTTGTCGGCACCAACTTGAACGTTTACATAGCTTTCCTCAAGCTGGCGGTTCTCACCGTCGATGTCGAAAGTGGTCTTCAGCGTGATGCGCTGCGAACCGATGTTCTTGAAGTGCACCTTGCCAGGATAGTCCACCTTGCCATTTTCATCGGCATAGCCGACGAAAGTTGTCAACGGGTTGCCCTCAGCGTCGAGAGCGCCTTCCGGGAATGTCCATTCATATTTCACCTTCTTGTTTTCAGGGTTAGGCAGGAAGATGTTGAACTCCACGTCAACGTCGTTGACTGACAAAACCTCAGCCGACTGGCTTTTGATTGACAGCACCGGAGCGATGTCGTAGATCATGATAGGATATGTGCGCGAGCCAACGCCGTCGATAGTCAGTTTCACCTGATATGTACCGGCTTTCTCGAATTTGTGCACAGGATTCTGCTCCGTTGAAGTTGTACCGTCGCCGAAGTCCCAAGAAGGATTGCCCTGCTTGTAGGAAGTGTTGGTGAACTGGATGTGTGAAACCACATAGTAGTCCTGACCATATTGAACCTGACCGTCGGCACTTGGAGCCACAGCGTATGTGAAGTCCACATCCTTCGACGGGAAATCCTTGTAGTCAGGATCCGGGTCGACGCACGACGACACCATCATCACCAACGCTGCGATAAAGCTGATATTCAATAATATTCTTTTCATTTGTCTTTTTCAGTTTTAATTAGTTAAGCTCAATTTGCTTGATGCCCGACTCACCGGTTGTATAACCGCAGTGACCTTCGGTGTCAAACACCTTGAATACAAGGTTCAAGCTGTATTTGCGTGAGAAATCAACCTTGTAAGCCTTGTCGGAAGTGCTGTAGATCCAGTCGGTGAAAGGAATCAATGAAATCAAATCCTTGAACACCGGCATATACTCGTCGCGCACAGCAGTGACAACGCCACCGGTGTTGTCGTCGTAGCGGCAGAACACCCATGCAGACGACTTGTAGACGTCATAGTAAGTCTTTGAAGGGTCGGTTGCGGCGGCAGTCGGCACTTCGTGATATACAGTCTTTCCGTCGACAATGTCAGTGTAGTATTTGCCTACAACAACCGTAGCGTCGGTAAACCAAACGTCGCTCTTCTCAGTGCCTTCAGCAGGAACAAGAGAATTGAGGGCAGTCTGGTCGAGAGCCGGATATTTTGCAATCACACCCTGCACCTGCTCTGCAGTGAAATCGTAGTTGATATACACACCGCGGAGGTCGGAATAGTAAGTGTTGTCCTTAGTCAGGTAGTCAATCACCTTGTCGATGAAAGTCTGCTTGAAGTCGGCAGGATAGTAAGAATCAAACTTCTTCTGATCCCACTTTTCAGGAGTAGCCCATGTTACAGATTTCAAAGTCTGCGAAGTAGGGATTTTAGTGTCGAGCTGCCATTCGTGACCGTTCCATGTTGCCATAGAGTGAGGGAACGAAGCCGTCATTGACGTGCGGACAGTGTCGCTGACGTTTACAGTCTGAGTGTACTTCAAAGAAGAAGTCAAGCCAACGGTAGCGGCAGCCGTCTCGTTGAGCACCACGGTCTCCCAAACCTCAGAGTGGTCAGGAGTGTGATCCTTGTCGGTGTAGTATTTACCGGAAATCTCGATGCTGTCGCCGGCTGCAGCCACGGTGCTGCCCACCGACCAGGAGACAGTAGGCACAGGCTGGCCTGCATCCATGATGTCGCTGAACGGGTCGTTGGTCTCGCACGATGTCATTGCGATCAACGCGAGAGCAGTGGCTCCTAATTTATATTTCAAATTCATAACTTAAATTCTGTTTAGTGTTAAACAATTATTTGCCGGTCAAAGAAGAACGTACGCCAGCCTCCTCAGCCCAAATCATCGGTTTGCGAAGCCACTCGAAGTTCTTGTAAGCGCCGAGACGCTCAAGTTCGCTCTTGTTGTACTTCTCCTCAGTCTCTGGGTCGTAGTTGATGCGCTGAATCCAAGTGTTCTCCTTCTGCGCGTCGGTCAAACCGTCAATCCAGTATGGAGAGTAGAGGTTGTAAGGACGGCGGAGTTTCAGATAAACGATTTCCTGGTTTGCGCCAATACCGTGGTTGTTACGGTTGTTGCTGTAGTGGTAGCGACGCATGTCGGTCCACTGCTCAGGCTGCATGTACATAGCCACATACTTCATTTCCATCAAGTCGCTCAAAGAGAACTCAGATGGGTTGAAGAACCAGTGATGGTTACCCTTTGTCGCAGGGTCGGTCACGCCTTTTACACGCTGTGGGTTGGTTTTTCCATTCTCATCCTTCTCAGGCATTGTAGCATCGTCGAGGAATGCATCGACGATAGCGTCCCAATAATATTTAGATTTTGTGAAATCGCCATCTTTGTCGCGGGCATCAAGTTTCACATAACCGGAAGCAGTCATGTTGCCAGGATACATCACTTCAGGATGCGCTTTCTGGAAAGCGGCGAGGTGACGCTCGATGTTTGCACGTGTAGCCTCTTTTGCAAGCTCGCAGGCCTTTGACTTGTCGCCCTTCCAATAGTAAGCCTCAGCCTTGATGAAGTAAAGCTCCTCCATTGTGAACAAAGGCACGTAGGCATCGGTAGAGCCGGCGTAAGCACCAGTGAAGAGATTAGGATAAGCGTTCTTTGTAAACTTCGAGTTAGGCACACCGATGTTGTTTTCCAACCAGCGGAGTTTGATGGTCGAAGCATCGTTGGTTGCCGATGTAGGACCTGTGCGCGGAGTGAAGAGCAGAGCGGCACGAGGGTCGTCGGCATAGCCGCGGCGTGCAACAAACTTACCGGCATTTGTGGCATCACTCTGATTGAACACACCCATGATGTCGGCGAGCATAAACTTAGAAGGCACGGCGTCGGTCAACAGGTTGGCACGCGACTCCCATGCGTTGATTACAGGCTGCGACTCGCTCCACGGGCAGTTCTGCTGCTGCGTTCCGCCATCGAAGTTGTAGCGAGGCTCGCTGCCGAAGAATGTGCCGTACATCGGGTCGGCTTGCCAAATCTGGATAGCCTTGTCGGCTGCGGCGATGATAGCGTCGCAGGTAGCGGCTGAAGTGTTCACGTTAGGAATGTTGCGGAGCAACAAACGAGCCTTCATTGCATAAACCAGACCTTTCCACTTGTTGAGATCGCCGGCATATACGCGGTCGATTTTCTTTGTGATGTTCTGGTTGCCCGGAGCCTGAGTGTATTCAGGATTCTCGAAATCGGCAGCCAACTGGTCGCACTCGTTGAGCATCCAAGCATAGATGCTTTCCTGAGTGTCGTAAGTAGGCGAGTTCGACTTGTAGGCGTTGCTCAAAGGCATATCGCCGAAAGCGTCGGTTGTAAGCTGAGTCGACATCAAGCGGATTGCGCGAGCAATCAACTTATAGTTTGGCGAGCCCACATTGTCGGCGTTCGTCATCAACTCGTTCACGTTGCGGCCAATGTCATAGAAGTGGCGGCGCCACTGCGGGGGACGGTTCATAGTCAAGAATTCCCAACCGCTCTTGTAGCCATAAGCACCGGTTGCCGATTTGCCTGTAGTTGTGAGGCACTGCGACAAATAGATGTAGTATTCGGCGTGGTCGTAGTTGGTCTGTGCCGCATAGTAGACTATTGTCGGAAGTCCTGTCTCGGCGGTGATACCCTTCGATTTGTCAGAACTTACGTTATCGTCGAGCATGTCGGCGCAGCTGGTGCCGAGGACACCAACGAACAGCGACAATGCCATTATTTTGAATTTATTCATACTGTTCCTCGTTTTTTAGAATGTAGCACTAAGTGAGAAGTTGAACGAGCGTGCAGTCGGCACACTGTAGTTGTCGATGCCGGCAGCACCTGTACCACCACCTGTACCGGCAAGGATCTGAGGATCAGTTCCGGTGTATTTGGTGAGCAGGAAGAGGTTACGTCCAGTTGCAGAAACCTTCAGACCCTTAACCGGGCATTTCTTCGAGAGGAAACGGCTGAGGTCATAGCCCACAGTCACGTAGCTCAAACGGATGTAAGAGCCGTCCTCGATGAAGTTTGAAGACACTGCATTATAGTAGTTGTTGACGAAGTTGCTGTCGAAGAGCACCGGAGTGGTGTTTGGAGCATAAGTTCCGTCGGCTTGCTTAACCACACCTTTCACGAGCACTTCGTGGCTGCGGTATTTTGTCATCAAAGCCTCCATACCGTTGCTGTTCAAACCACGACGGGTAACGTTTACAACATCGCCGCCACAACGGCCGTCGAACAAGAAACTAACAGTCAAGTCTTTCCAACGGAAGTTGGAACCGAGACCGAGCAGGAAGTCAGGCTCACGGTTACCGATCAAGTTACCCTTAGCCGGGTTGATGAGCGGGTAGCCGGACTCGTCGCAGATAATCTGACCGTCGGCAGTGCGCTGGTAGTCCTTACCAGAGATTGCAGTCGTTGACTCGTTGAGATAAGCAGAAGCGAAGATGTCGCCATACTGACCGCCCTGGATCTCAGACACGCCTTCAGGAAGCGAAACCACCTTACCGCGGTTGAACGAGAAGTTGGCGTTCACAGTCCAGTTGAAGTCCTTATTGCGGATGATGTCCTGACCGAATGTAAGCTCAAGACCCTTGTTCTCGATAGAACCCTCGTTACGAGTTTGGAGGATAGTACCTGATGTCGGCGACACACGCACCTGAACAATCTGGTTGTCGACAGTGGTAGAGTACCAAGCCACATCCAAGCGAGTGCGAGAGTCGAAGAAACGCAAGTCGGCACCAATTTCCCAAGAGCTTGTCATCTCAGGCTCAAGAGTGTTGGCAACAGCAGTTGTAGCGTCTACACCCCAACCACCGTCAGGGAACAATTCCCAGTTCTTATAAGAAGTGGTGAAACGGTAGGCAGGAGCGTCCTTACCAACCTTTGCCCAGTTACCACGGAGTTTACCGTAAGAGAACACCTTGTTGCTCAAGTGGAACAACTCAGAGAAAATCAAACCACCGGTTACCGATGGGTAGAAATATGTGCAGTCAACCTGTTTCAAAGTTGAAGAGCCATCATAACGGCCAGTCACAGAAAGTTGTGCCATGCCCTTGTAGTCGAAACGGAGTTCGCCGAAGTAGCCGAACTTGTTCTTGCGTGTGTGCGACAACGACATGTTGTAGTCGCCAGACTTAGAGAACAAGCTTGGGTCGGTGTTCATGAAGCTGTAGAAGTCGCCCTCAAGAAGGAAGCGCTGACCAGCCAACGAAGCCTCGACACCCTTGTTTTCCTTATATTCCGCACCAGCCAATACGTTGAGCGTGTAGTCCTGAGCGAAAGTCTTCTTATATGTACCAACGATCTGCGCAGTGAGCTGCGAGCTGTTTGAAGGCTTGAATGTGTAAGAACCGAATTTATGCTGATACTTGGAGAAAGCGTCAGATTCAGGATCCTCGAAGTCGGTCTTTACAAAGCGAGGCACAGCATACGACTCATAGTTTGAGTAGCCCTTATCGTAACCGATCTTACCTGTGAACACGAGGTCCTTGATCGGCTCGTAGCTTACCTGACCGTTGATGATCATACGAGTAGCCTCCGTTTCGCTCTTGTCGTAGTAGCGACCGTAGTAAGGAGAAACAGTTGCTCCAATACGGCCAGCGTCGTTAAGGATGTCGCGGTCGTCCCAGTTGTCGTAGAGAGCCCACCAGTTAGGACGTCCTTCCTTAGTAACGTAGTCAGACATATCCTTATTAATAGGCCAAGCGTAGATTGACGACATGCTGTTGCCGAATCCGCGGCTCTTTGAGTTTACGAAGTTGGCAGAGAGTTGAACGCTCACTTGGTCAGACGGCTTGAAGTCGGTCTTCACAAACACGCTCAGACGGTTCTTGTAATCCTTAGGAACCATACCCTCGTTGTTCATATAGCTTGCAGAAGCGTAAGCGTTGAATTTCTTGCTGCCGCCTGACAGAGAGAGGTCGTATTTCTGCAAGAATCCAGTGCCGAGGAAGTCGCCCACATTATCATATACGCGGTCCTCGCTTGTGAGGTATGAACCCCAGCCACCGCTTGCAGCGTTGCGCGAATAGAATCCGCCGCCGCCAGCCTCATAGAGGTTCTGGATTTTCGGAGTGTGGATAGCGTTTGAGATTTCCCAACCGCCAGTTGCAGTAACCTGCATTGTGCCTTCCTGACCACGTTTTGTGGTAATCATGATGACACCGTTGGCAGCCTCCTGACCGTAGAGGGCTGATGCAGCCGCACCCTTCAGGACACTCATGTTTTCAATATCGTTAGGGTTCAAGTCACCAAGGCTCGAGCCGCTGCCACGGATAGGCATACCGTCGACAATCACCAACGGCTCGTTGCTCTGCGAGTTGTTGATTGACGAAATGGCACGGATAATCACCTGAGTTGAACCGTTAGGCGAACTACCGCCGGTTGACACTTGCAGACCGGCAACCTTACCTTGCAAGCTGTTTGCAAAGTTGGCGCTCTGTCCTGCCGACACATCGTCGGCGTTAAGTGACTGAACGGCGAAGTTCAGTTTTTTCTTTTCTTGTGTCTGCCCCATGGCGGTTACAACCACCTCTTCAAGAACTTGTGAGTTCTCTTGCAGCACAATGTCAACCACGTCGCGACCGCCGACTTTAACTTTTTGCGGAGTCATACCAACGTAGGTAACCACAAGGACGTCATTGTCCTGAGCCTCAAGCGTGTATTTTCCGTCAAGGTCGGTAGCAGCGCCACGCGTGGTGCCTTGCACCTGCACAGACGCGCCAATAATGGGCTCTTTGTCGCTCGCCGAAGTAACCACACCGGTCACCGTGCGGGCATAACCCATAACCGCAAAGAGGGAAAACAACAGTAGCAATAGCTGTTTCTTCATAATTACAGTTTGTTAGTTTTATAAAAGGTTTAATCTCTCTCTTATTTTTGACCGCCGGTTGTTAAATTTTAAGTTTACAAACGTTATTTTTCAACTCCCAACAGCACGTTTTTAACACTACGCCTCAAATTCCACCCAAAAACTCTACAATAGGGCTTAAGTCGCCTCCAAGACGGGCATTTTACGCACCACAAACTTACTTTCTTTTTCCCATATCAAACGAAAATTGGCGTCCCTTTTTCGGTTTTTGTAACTTTATTTTTGTATTACATACATTTTTTCACAATTGCCAAATCTCCGGTAATTCAACCCATAAATGCGTGCTTCTGACGGCGGCACAGCGAGACGTATGGAAACAAAAAAAGGATTGCCGAAGCAATCCCTTTTTCAAGTTGTCTTACCCGGATTCGAACCAGGACAGGCAGAACCAAAAACTGCAGTGCTACCATTACACCATAAGACAATCCTAACCAATGAGACTCATCGTCCCAAAAGCGGTGCAAAGATATGCCGTTTTTTTCTGCTGTGCAAATTTTTGCGTCATTTTTTCAAATTTCTTGGCGAAGATTGCTTAATTTTGTACACATTAAAGCGAAAAAGTTATGAAAGTTGGAGACATCGTGCGCTACCTCAACGCTGTTGGTGGCGGAAAAGTTACAAAAATAGACGACAAGATTGCATACGTTGAAGAGCCCGACGGCTTTGAAACGCCGGTTCTTATCCGCGAATGCGTGGTAGTGGACCCCGACGGCGGAATCGTGCCGAAAAAGAAGTTCGGCAGCAACGAGCCGAGCAAATATGAAGCTCCGGCGGTGGCAAAGCCGCAGCCCAGGCCGCAAGTGTCGGAAAACAACGTGCCGGTGGTGGAAACCGCCGACGGCGATGTGCTCAACGTGGTGCTCGGCTATGAGCCTGGCGAGGCGAAGCATCTTAACACCACAACTTTCGACGCCTATCTGGTCAACGACAGCAACTATTATTTATATGTGGTATATGCCACCCGCGGCGACAGCCATGAATGGACTTGCCGCTTCTCGGGCATCGTGGAGCCAAACATACAAGTGCATCTCGAGGAGCTGCGCCATGAGGATTTGCCGGAACGCGAGCGCGTGGCTGTGCAGTATGTGGCATTCAAGAGCGACAAGGCGTTCCGCCTGAAGAACCCAGCCGCCGTGGAGTTCCGTCTTGACGCCACAAAATTCTACAAGACCCACTGCTTCCACGACAACATGTACTTCGACAATCCCGTGATTGCCTACGACATTGTGAAAAACGACGTGCCACAACGCCAGATGGTGATTGACAGCGGAGAGCTGGAGCGCGCCATGCGCGAGAAGAAAGCCGCCGACAAGGCGCGCCGTCCCGTGGTAAAGCATCAGCCCGAACAGCACAAGAAAGGCGATATTGTCGAAGTTGACCTGCACATCGACGAGCTGCTCGACTCGACCGCCGGACTGACAAACAGCGAGATGCTCGACGTGCAGTTGCGCGAGTTCCGCCGCGTGATGGATGAAAACGCCAACCGCCACGGTCAGAAAATCGTGTTTATCCACGGCAAGGGCGAGGGCGTGCTGCGCAAGGCGGTGCTCGACGAGCTTAAACGTAAATACAAGAACTGCGAGGCGCAGGACGCCTCGTTCCGCGAATACGGCTTCGGCGCAACCCTCGTGACCGTACACTGATGATAGCCTATTTCTCATGCACGGGCAACAGCCGGCGTGTGGCACAGTTGCTGGCGGAACGTCTCGTCGACAACGTCGTCGACCTCCGCCCGCTGCTACGCGCCGCAGAGCCGTCGGTCAGCATCGACGGCGGCAAGCTCGTTTTCGTCTTCCCCATACACTCGTGGGGACTGCCCAAAGGCTTTGCCGACTTCCTCTCCCGTCTGCGCGTCAACGGCTGTCCACAATACTGCTGCATGGTGGCAACGTGCGGCGACGATTGCGGACTTGCCGCCAGGCAATGGCGCGAAGTGATGGAGGCGAAAGGCATGACTGCCGATGCGGCATACTCCGTGCAGATGCCCAACACCTACGTCATCTTCCCCGGATTCGACGTAGACAAGTCTGACGTGGAGCAGCGCAAACTATCCGCCGTCACGCAAGCGGCCGACGCCCTGTGCCGGCGAATCGAGGCGATGGAGAAGGGCGACTTCACACACCACGGCAGCGTCGCATGGCTGAAATCGCGCATAATCTACCCATGGTTCATGCGCCACGTCGACGACACACCGTTTGCCACAACCGACGCCTGTGTGGGTTGCGGCCGATGCGCCGCCGCCTGCCCCACCGCCAACATCACAATCTCCAGCCATAAGCCGCAATGGCACGGCGACTGCCTCAACTGCCTCGCCTGCTACCACACCTGCCCGCATCACGCCGTCGCATTCGGCAGGCGCACCCGCGGCAAAGGACAATACACCTGTCCAGACAATAAATCCACAAGTAAATGATACTGCTTGCATTCATCGGTTCGCTTGAGTTTTACGTCATCGCATTCGCCGTGGCGATAGCGTTGGTGGCACTGATGGCGCGTCCTGCCGACAAAGGCGAGGCTCAGACACTGTTTGCGCGCGGCGTTGCCAACGAGCCAAGCGGCGAAGACGGCATCGTGATGACAACCGACAGCGATGGGCGGCTTGAATGGACACGTCACGGTGTGCATCTCGACACGCCCGACTGTCAAGTGAACTGCGCCATAACGGTGATTGACAACGACATAAAAATCATCGAGCGCAAGGCCGATGACAAGTTGGCGGAAATATGCCACACCGACCGCGACATTCACTTCTCCTGCCTGCAGGCACTGCGTCCTGGACGCTACCACCTATATTATGAGGCGTCATGGAGCGGCGAATGGGCGTCGGGCTACATCCGCATCCCCACTTCTCTGCCAAAGAGGCTCGATGTGCATATGTGATAAAAATTCCGACATATTCAACTTTTTCCTTACCTTTGCATATATGGAGAAAGAATTTGTGACAATGAACCGGCGCGAATGGCTGAAGCGCAGCGCCGCTGGCTTGACAGCACTGGCAGTGGCGGGCGCTGTGGGCGGCTGCGGCGACAAGACTCCTCCGAAACGCCTTGAAGGCAACGTGAGGCTGCCAGCCAAACTGCCTATGCTGAAGCGCATGGACAATGGTTTTACGCCACTTGCAATATCCACGATGTCGATGCCAAAAACCGGCGGAAAGATGGCAGCCGAAGGCATTAGGATTGTGCAACGCGCCGCCGATGCCGGAGTGTCGCTTTTCGACACGGCATGGGCTTATGCCGACGGCGACGGCGAACGGATGCTCGGCGAGGCTCTTTCAAATCGCAGCCGCGACTCTTTTATGCTGTCCACATCGATGCCCACATTCAGCGTCGACACCGTGGCGGAGGCTAAAGCCGTCTTCGACAGGCAGCTGCAGCTGCTGCGCACCGACCACGTCGACTACTATTCGCTGCAAGCCATAGGCAGCAGTGATATATATAAGGAGAAATATTCCGACTCGGGCATCCTTGCGTTTCTAACCAAGATGCTTGACGACGGCAAGATACGCCATCTCGGCATAGACTACATCGGAAGCGACGAAGACTTTCTCGACGCCCTCCTTTCCGACCGGCGCTTCGACTTTTTCCGTCTCCCGTACAACGCCATCGACGACATGCGGATGAACGGTGCGCAAAGCAGTGCGATTTTTGCGGCTCAGGACGCCGGCAAACTCGTGTTTGCCACCAATCCGACCAAAGACGGTATGCTGCGCGCGCTCAACGGCGATGCCACCGACGTGCTCTACAGCGCGTTTCCCGACCGTCCGATTGCCGGTTGGGCACTCCGTGCCGCAGCCCGGCAGGAAGGCGTGACAACGGTGGTCGACAGCCCGTCGGACCTGACAATGCTTGCCGAGGACGTCACAGCGATGGCTCTCGGGACAGAATTCTCGGAAAAAGAGTCGTCGGTATGGGAAACCGCGCTGAAATCCTTTATCGCAAACTCAAAGATACACTGCATTGACTGCAAGCGGTGCATGCCATGCCCCTACGGCATCAACATTCCGCAGAATTTCACAATCCACAATGCGCTCATCGACGACGACATGCTGCCAAACGCCTACGGCGACACCGCCAGCGAGGCTTTCGCCATAAAGGCAAAAGAATTCGTGCGCCGAATGCAGCCGCTCGACCACCGGCAGTCGGCATTTTTCTGCATCGGATGCGGAAAGTGTGTCGGCAAATGCCCGCAAGGCATAGCCATCCCGCAGCAGATGGCACACATATCACTGATTATCGACAAGGCGCGCGAGCGTGCCGTAAAAGACATATGCGACCGATGAAGAAACGACTACGAACACTTAGAATCACGCTGTCGGCGGCGTTGGGCATCATGCTCACACTGCTGATTGCCACAACCGTGCTCCCCCACGGCTTTTCGGCCATCGCGAAGATTCAGCTGATGCCCGCTCTGCTGTCGCTCAACATCGGCATTCTGGCGTTCTGGCTTGTCGCCACGTCGCTGCTCGGCAGAGTTTACTGCTCCACCGTCTGCCCTTTGGGTCTGTTTCAAGACATCTGCGCACGCATCGGCAAGCAGCTGAAAAAGAAGCCCAAACGCCGCTATCGCTACAGCGCCGCCCACAACAGTCTGCGCTATGCCGTGCTTGCCGCCACAATCATCGCCGGCATTGCCGGAGCCGCGGCAGTACCGTCGCTACTCGACCCCTACAGCGCGTTTGTGCGTATGGTCGGCGCCATTGTCGCTCCGTCAGCCATAGGCATCGCCGTTGGCGGCATCACATTTGTCACCATCGGCGCGCTGGCATTCAGTGGCGGACGCACATTCTGCAACACGGTGTGCCCCGTCGGCGCCACGCTGTCGCTCGCCAGCCGCAAACCGATGATGCGCATACAAATCGACACATCGCTCTGCATCGGATGCCGGCGCTGCGAGGCTGAATGCAAGGCCTCGTGCATCGACGCGAAAAACCACACTGTCGACATGAGCCGCTGCGTGATGTGCCTCGACTGCATTCCGGCATGCCACGACAATGCAATCACCTATAGCCCGGCTCAGAAAAAGAGCCTCGGCACCGGCAACGACGGACGCCGCCGCTTCCTCGGCTTCGTAGGCCTCGCCGTGGCAGGCACGCTTGCGGCAAAAGCCGACTCCGCGGCAAAGACTATAACAGAAGGCAAGTCTCCCGCCAAGAAAAAGGCAGTGGTGCCTCCAGGGGCATCGTCGCGCGACAGCTTCCTGAGCCACTGCACCGCATGCCATTTCTGCGTAAGCAAGTGTCCGCAGGGCATCATACGCCCGTCGGCAACCGAATACGGCATTCTCCACATGTTGCAACCGCATCTTGACTACAGCCTCGGCTACTGTCTGCACGAATGCAACCTTTGCACACAGGTTTGTCCCGACGGCGCACTCAAGCCCCTAAGCCTCGGTGAGAAACAGTCGCACGCAGTGGGAAAGGCAAAGTTCGTGCTCAAAAACTGCGTCACTCAGACCGACGGCTCCGAATGCGGACTCTGCTCCCGCAAATGCCCCGTAGGAGCAATCGACATGGTGGAACACGGCGACACATTGATTCCACAGGTCAACGAAGCCATATGCGTGGGCTGCGGCAAATGCGAATATGCTTGTCCAGCCACCCCGGAGAAAGCAATTTATGTAGAAGGAATATAAAAACAAACGATACAATGAAGCAATACCTGGATCTGCTCCGCCACATAAAGGAGCACGGCACAATGAAAGGCGACCGCACCGGCACCGGCACGAAAAGCGTGTTCGGATACCAGATGCGCTTCAACCTCGCCGACGGCTTTCCGCTGCTGACCACAAAGAAACTCCATCTGAAATCAATCATCTACGAGCTGCTGTGGTTTCTGCGCGGCGACACCAACGTGCACTATCTGCAGGAACACGGCGTGCGCATCTGGAACGAATGGGCCGACCCCGACGGCAACCTCGGACATATCTACGGCTACCAATGGCGCTCATGGCCCGACCACGAC